>OBOU01000002.1_pt1 | contig 34270 bp, 27 predicted proteins | sample 1494291 | NCBI WGS metagenome assembly OBOU01 (sample SAMEA3275627, study PRJEB22092) | marine metagenome | biome: ENV:00000447; feature: ENV:00002042; material: ENV:00002010 | collected 2014-06-20T10:30:00+00 | depth 20 m
ATAATAGTATTTATAATATAGGGCGGCGCTCAATAATATGACCATAGAGCGTAGTCATTAAACTGGCAGAGACCATAACAACTATCCATTGGAAAAGTGAAGTTACAAGAACACCAATTATGTTATTTGGAGCTAATATCCCAGATATAACACCGATACCTAAAATCATTACGATAACGATAACTGCAAGCCCCCATATTTCTTTAGACATTGTCTTTGTTTCAAAAAATGATTGCTTGATGGACATTGTTTTATCCAATGCAATTGATGGTAGCACCAATCCGGCACGAAAAAATAAATAATAAAAAGATATAAATAACAAAATATTTACTGCAGGCAATATTAACACCAATCCCAAACTATTTATGAAAATATTAATCATGGAAAATGGGATGATTAATATAAAAATTACTGAAGTGACAATCGCAATGGTTTTTATAGAATATTTAATAATTCGCGAGTTATCCCAAATTGGAAAAATATAGTTGGTGGATTCTTCAATCAATATAAATCTATGCCAAGCTATAGCAATCCAAGACATTGCAATAAAAAAAATCAAATTACCTCCCATTAAAGCAGTAATCTTTTGAGATGAAAAATTTAATGCCACCAATTGGTCTTGCCCATTGGTATCTTTTACTGCTTGAATATCTGGTGCTCCAATTGTCAAATCACCTGTCAAGAATACATTTAAAGCCGAACTAGCAAATACAGCAGCAACGAATATAGCGCCAGAAACACGAAATGCTTCTTTTAAGTTATCTAAAACAATTAAAACAGATTTTTTAAAGATTTTCCAAGAAAGCAACATATTTTATCCATTAATATTTATAATTCACATATCGGAGTAATACAATTATCATCAACGAGAAAGATACTTTATGATTAATTATATCGCGACATATAGTTAAAATTACAAAAAGAAAATAACAAATAATTATTGGCTTAATTTAAAAATTGAGCCATTTACCAAATAAAGGAGATTTATATGTCTATAACTGCAGTCTTAGTTCTATTTTCAATTATTTGGTTTTTAGTTTTATTTTTAACTTTGCAAATAAAAATCAAAACACAAGGTGATAGTGGCAGTATATTAAAAGGTACGCACGCATCATCACCTGTAAATTTTAGTATAAAAAATCGTTTAATTATTACAACATTGATATCAGTTCCTATCAGCGCTTTAGTGATTTTTGTTATTTTATCTGGTTTTATAACCTTAGATATGTTTGATTTTTATAATTTAATTGAAAAGTAACTCTTTTCTTTCCTTTCAAAGGAGCGTATCGCGACCATAAATCAAAAAAAGGAATACATTATGGCTGCTCTATCTGAAGGTGATATCGTTGTACTAGTTTCAGGCTCACCAAGGTTTGTTGTTGAAAGTATACAAAGTACAAAAGTAAGCTGCGTTTGGTGCAATGAAGGTCTAATTCACAGAGACACATTTGATATGAGCATTCTTCGAAAATGGGAAGCATCAGATACTGCACCATCTCGTGGTGGTGATCGTGGCGGCTTTAAAGGTGGTGACCGTGGTGGAGATCGCGGCGGCTTCAAAGGTGGCGACCGTGGTGGAGATCGCGGCGGATTTAAGGGTGGTGATCGAGGTCCAAAGCGTGATTTTGATAAAAAAGACAAGCCATTTTTTAGAAAAGGTTAATTAGCATAACAATAATTGTTTAATCTACTGCCTCAACATTATAATTACATTCAGATTAAACTCTAAACACAAAACTATGGCTTATTACTTCTCAAAATAGGCCATAGTTTAATATGCTAATTATTATTTTAGCTTTCTTGAGGTAGAATTCTCAAATTTAGTTCACGTAATTGTTCGTTTGAAACTTCAGACGGGCCACCTAACATTAAGTCTTCTGCCCGTTGGTTCATTGGGAACATGATGACTTGCCTTATGTTGTCTTCATTTGCCAAAAGCATTACAATCCGGTCTATACCCGCAGCACATCCACCGTGAGGCGGAGCACCATATGTAAATGCGTTAACCATACCTCCAAAACGTTTATTTACTTCATCATTTGGATAACCAGCTATTTCAAATGCCTTATACATGATTTCTGGTTTGTGATTTCTAATTGCTCCAGAAATTAATTCATATCCATTGCATGCAAGATCGTATTGATAGCCTAAAATTGTTTCAGGATCTTCTGCATCTAAGGCAGCCATGCCACCTTGAGGCATAGAGAAAGGGTTATGGCTAAAATCTATTTTTCCAGTTTCAGAATCTTTTTCATACATTGGAAAGTCAACAATCCAGGCAAACTCAAAACTATCTTTATTAGTAATTTTTAATTCTTCACCAATTACAGTTCTAGCTCGACCTGCTACACCTTCAAACGCTTTGGGCTTGCCAGCCAGGAAAAACGCTGCATCACCAACCTGTAATCCTAATTGTTGTCTAATTGCTTCAGTCCGTTCTGGACCTATATTTTTTGCCAATGGTCCAGCAGCTTCTAATCCTTCACCTTGATCACGCCAGAATATGTAACCCATTCCTGGCAAGCCTTCTTGTTGGGCAAATTTATTCATACGATCACAGAATTTACGAGACCCACCTTTAGGGGCTGGGATTGCTCTTACTTCAGTACCTTCATTTTCAAGTAATTTAGCAAAAATAGCAAAACCTGATTCCTTAAAATGTTCAGAAACAATTTGCATTTTTATTGGATTTCGCAGATCTGGCTTATCAGTTCCATACCACAATGCAGAATCTCTATATGAAATCTGTGGCCAATTTTTCGATATGGAACGTTCACCACCAAATTCTTCAAATATACCTTTTAATACAGGTTCGATTGTATTGAATACATCTTGCTGTTCAACGAACGACATCTCTAAATCTAATTGATAAAAATCAGTTGGTGATCTATCTGCTCGCGGGTCTTCGTCTCTAAAGCATGGTGCAATTTGAAAATATTTATCAAATCCTGCAACCATTATCATTTGCTTAAATTGTTGTGGAGCTTGAGGAAGTGCATAAAACTTCCCAGGATGTAGCCGTGACGGAACTAAAAAATCACGCGCACCCTCTGGTGACGAAGCTGTTATAATTGGTGTTTGGAATTCATTAAAGCCCTGAGAATCCATTCGATTACGAATAGATTTTATAACATTTGACCTTAAAATAATATTATTATGTAATGTTTCTCTGCGTAAGTCTAAAAACCTATATTTAAGACGTGTTTCTTCTGGAAAATCAGGTTCGTCAAAAATTTGTAATGGTAGTTCTTCAGAAGCCCCTAGTACTTCCATGTCACTTATAAAAATTTCTACTTCACCTGTAGGTAATTTTTTATTAACCAATTCAGGGGCGCGTGCTTTGACTACGCCATCAATTCTAATACACCATTCAGATCTAACTTTTTCAAGATCCTTGAACACTGGACTGTCTGGATCCGCTAAAATTTGTGTGATTCCATAGTGATCTCGTAAATCAATAAATAATATTCCACCGTGATCTCGAACACGATGAACCCAACCAGAAAGACGAACCGAGTGCCCAACATTATTGGCGTTAAGATCAGAACATGTATGTGTTCGAAAAGCTTGCATTTTAGTCATCCTTTAGGATTAATATTTTGGGTTTGGTACATTGTATTGGGCATCAAATGTCAATAGAAGATGCCAAAATGTTAATAATATCTGTTTTATTACTAACATTACTAATAAAAAAAAAAAATTTAAGCCATTTTTAAAGAATTTAGATATGAACGATAAGTTAATTATAGACTAAATGATCTAAAAGCTGACGAACTTTTACGTTATAAGAATGAATTTATTTTAAAATTATTTTCTTGCAAAATTCTTCTGATATTTCCCGACATTTCAATAGCATGAGGGTTATCCCCATGAATACATATGGAATGAGCATTCATTTTTATAAAACTACCACATACTGTTGGCATCTCACCAGTATCTAGAAAATGTAATAATCTTTTTATTGCATACTTCGTATCTGTAATTAGAGCCCCTTTTTCTCCTCTTGCAACTAAAGTACCATTTTTATTATACCCACGGTCAGCAAAAATTTCACTGAAAGTTTTTAAACCAAATTTTAAACCTGCTGCTTCTAACTTTGTTCCCGAAACAGCCAATAAGGAAAGTTCTGGAAAGGATAGCTTTATAGACCGTGCGATAGCTTCAGAAACATGTGTATTTTCAGTCGCCCAATTATTAAGTGCCCCATGTGGCTTTATATAATCAACCCTAGCTTTAGCTAATCTAGCTATGCCGACTAATGCTCCAACTTGAGATGCTATTAATTGTTCTATTTCTAAAATTTCTAAAGGTATTTTACGGCGTCCGAACCCTTGCTTATCAACAAACCCAGGGTGCGCCCCTATTGTTACACCTTTATCAGAGGCTATCTTTATTGTTTCATACATTACAGCTGGATCACCTGCGTGCCCACCACATGCAATGTTTGCACTGCTCACAATATCGAGAATTTGTGCATCTTCACCCATTTTCCATGGGCCAAAACTCTCACCTAAATCAGCGTTTATATCAATCAGCTTCATTCTAAATCCTATGAGTAATACTTATATGCTAAATTGAAATTTAAAATTTACAAGTTTGTTTAATTATTTAAACATTCATTCAATTCATAAAACTCTTTATCAAGAAAATATTCTACATTTGATTTTTACCAGGTGATTATAATAATGTCCAAAAATTTTGATTACATTATAATAGGTGCAGGCTCCGCTGGTTGTGTACTTGCAAATAAATTAAGCGAAAATCCAAAAAACACAGTTTTACTCCTTGAAGCTGGTGGGTCTGATCAAAAATTTTGGATAAAAACACCTCTTGGTTATGCTTTTACATACAATGACCCCAAAGTTAATTGGAGATACAATACTGAATCAGATAAAAATCTCAATAATAGAACCGCATATTGGCCCCGAGGTAAAGTTATTGGTGGTTCTAGTTCAATTAATGCTATGGCTTATTTTAGAGGTTTAGAAAACGACTTTTCAGATTGGGAAAAAGCAGGCGCGGAAAATTGGAGTTGGGTCAATGTTTCCAAAACCTATCAATCAATTGAAAAACATGTATCAAAAAAAGAAGTTCATGGAGATGGGCCAATACAAATTAGTGATTTAAGCGAAGCTATGCATCCATTCACAAAACACTTTATCGCAGCAGCAAAAGAGATGAATTGGCCTGAGCCAATAAATACAGCTACTGCACTTGAAGGACTAGGCTATGTTCAAAATACCACAAAAAATGGTAAACGATTTTCATCTGCCGATGCATTTTTGCATCCCATAAAAAAAAGAAAAAATTTACAAATATTAAAGAATGCTACAGTTGAAAAAATTATTATAAAGAACTTACAAGCTAAAGGGGTTATTTACGAAGTAAAAAAAACAAAGAAATATTCATACGCAAATAAAGAAATTATTTTATCAGCTGGCGCAATAGGTTCACCTCAAATTCTTCAAGTATCAGGCGTGGGCCCCAAAGAGGTTTTAAAAAATTCTGGAGTAGAACTAATTCACCATTCCCCAGAAGTGGGTCAAGGATTGCAAGATCATCTAGCTGTTACAAAGTATTTTTCAACAAATGAGCGCACATTAAATACAGACATAGGAAATATATTTGGTAAAGTTATAGCAGGCATAAAATACATTCTGACCAAATCAGGACCTTTAAGTATTCCTGTTAATCAAACTAGTGGATTTGTTCGTAGCGAAATCAAGTCTGTCGTTCCTGATTTGCAAATTTATGCAAACCCAATTGCATACTCAACAGACCATAATGGAAGAACTTATGTTAATAATAAATCTGGATTTTTGATATCAGCTCAGCCTACAAGATCAACAAGTAGAGGCTCAATAAACATTCAATCTCCTGATGTAAAAGTATCACCATTAATCAATACAAATTCACTTACAACAAAAGATGATCAATTAATGGCAGTAAAAGCAGGTCGCATGATACAACAAATAGCTAATACAAAGGCAATAAAATCAGTAACAAAAAAAGCTTTTGATGTAAATTTTATGAATCTCGATGATGAGGGATTATTAAATAGTTTTCGTGAAGTTGCCTCCACTGTTTATCATCCATGTTGTACATGTAGGATGGGAAGTTCTATTAATAACTCTGTAATCAACAACAAATTACAAATACATGGTTTAAAGAATATACGCGTTGTTGATGCATCTTCATTTCCTAACATTACATCTGGAAATATAAATGCTCCAACTATGATGTTAGCATATCGTGCAGCAGAGATAATTTTAGAAGATAATTTCTAAGATTAAAATATTCAGGACATTAAATGTATTATAATTCAAAAGGATTTACAAAATATAGCATAATGCTACATAAAAACCTATGAGTGGAAAACTAAACATTATCAAACTCAGTGTTGGGTCAGAAAATATAGCCATGCTTAGTCAATGGCAGGAAGAAAGACGAGCTCAGTTAAACGTTAAATATTCTTTACACATAACAAGAATGTGGCCCAAAAGGGAGAATGAACTACTTAATGGGGGCTCAATCTACTGGGTCATAAAAGGCGCAATACAACTGAGGCAAAAACTAATTGGATTTGATGAAATTGTTGGTGCTGATGGCATAAGAAGATGCGGGTTTAGATTGGATCCTGAACTTATACCAACAACAAAAGCGCTGCGGCGTCCTTTCCAAGGTTGGCGTTATTTGAAATCAGAAGATTGTCCGTCTGATTTATCTGCCAATCGTGAAACTGACGACGATTTGCCGGAAGAAATGCAGCAAAGTTTAGCTAGACTTGGCGTGCTTTGACATTACTCAAAGTCTTTAAACAACTATATGGTTATCAATTAATCTTATATTATCAATATATGCAGCAGCAAAAATGCGACATTCAGCGTCTGTAGTTCGCTCAATCGGCTCTAAGGAGTGTGAGTGACGGCATTCTATATAATCGATTTTATCGAATCCAGAATTTAATAAAATTTTTATTGCTTGAGCACATTCAACTGATGAATATCCACCAGAAGCAATATTATATGCTGTCATTTGGAGAACTGAACTTAATTTACGCGCTATCTCTAATTGCGAAGATTTAAGATAACTATTACGCGATGATAAAGCTAATCCAAATTCATCCCTAACGGTTGCAACATTAACAATTTTTGTTGGTATATCTAAGTCACGTACTAGGCGCTTAATAATTGTTAATTGCTGCCAATCTTTTTCACCAAAAAAAGCCATATCGGCAGATACTTGATTTAATAATTTAGCGACAACTTGAGTTACACCATCAAAATGACCAGGCCGAGAAGCCCCACACAACATATTAGTCAGGCCTATTACAGAAACTTTTGTTGAAAACCCTCTAGGGTACATTTCAGAAACATTTGGAATAAAAGCAGCATCCCCCCCTGCTTCACTAATTAGTGTTATGTCAGATTTTTGAGTTTGCGGATATGTCTCAAAGTCTTCATCATCACCAAACTGGGTTGGATTAATAAAAATACTAACAATTACTCTATCACATTTTTTTGAAGCTAATTTTATTAGAGACCCATGGCCGTTGTGCAATCCACCCATTGTAGGCACAAGACCAACTGAAAGTCCTTCAGATTTCCATTCAGATATCTGTTTACGTAAATCTATAATCTTATGAAGAACATAAAGTTTGATCAAAGTACTAAATCTTTCCAATCCATTTTTTTGCATAAACCCTTCATCGTAGAACCCAATCTTGACCAATCTGCTGTTCTTGAAGCAAATATGCTTGCTTGTGACTTCAAAAGAACCCCATCACTTAATAATTTCAAATGATTTGCCTTCAACGTAGCGCCACTCGAGGTAATATCTGCAATTGCTTCTGCGGTAAGATTTGCAACTGTTCCTTCGGTTGCGCCTTGGCTGTCTACTAGTTGATAATCTGATACACCGAAATCTCGAAGGCCTTTACGAACTAAGTTATGGTATTTTGTTGCTATTCTAAGTCTAAATCCATGTTCAGAGCGAAATTGCGCAGCTACAGCATCTAAGTCATGTAAAGTATTTACGTCTATCCATACATTTGGGACAGCTATAATCAAATCAGCAAAACCAAACCCCATCTCTTCTACGATATAAATTTGTTTTTCATGCAATGGAAGTTTTTCATAGATTAGATCTGCTCCAGTCACTCCTAAATGAATTCGACCTTTTGCAAGTTCTTGTGGTATTTCTCCCGCTGACAAAAGTACTAATTCAATACCATCTACACCACTAATACTGCCAGTGTATTCTCTTTCTGAACCTGTTCGTTTAAGAATTAGACCTCTCTTTTCAAACCAAGATATCGTATCTTCTTGCAGTCGACCTTTTGATGGAACACCAAGCTTAAGCATTAGTTAAACCCCTTTATCAATGCGTCAGGTCTTATAACTCCTCCAACAGCCGGTATTTCTTTACCCGAACCTAAAACAGCCGTAAGAGCATCATATCTACCACCACTAGCAATAATTGTGTCTCCATCAGAAAAACTAAAAACAAAACCATCATAGTATTCCATACTTGTTAATCCATAACTGCCTTCAAATGGTAATTTCTCAACATTTACTTTGCGATCTTCTAATGCTCCAAGTCTAGCTTCAAAAATAGAAACAGCCTTTTGCATATTTGGTATTGTTTTTACAAAATCTTTTAAAACCAACAATGCTTCTGATGCAGTTGTTTTCAAATTTAAAATTTTGTTTATTACATCTCCTTCTTCAGCTGAGATTGGAGAATTCTTTGCATCCTCTTGTAAAGATAATATTCGTGAAGTAATTTCAGCTTCAGTTCTTAAGCCTATAAATTTACCAGCTTTTTCGATATTTTTTTCAATATCCTTATTTAAATACTTTAATAAGGATATTTCTTCATTATTTTCAAACCTGGTTTTTGAAAATTGTTCTATTAAATTTTGAAACCTTAAAGGTCGCCATAAGTGCCGCATAAGAGCGGCCTTTCTGAGACTAGTAGTATTTAATCCAGTTACTGCTGATTGTAATAATCCTATATCTCCAGTTGAGATTTGAAGGTTTTTTGAGAGAATATCATTGAATAGTGAAAATACTTCTGCATCACTATTTGCAGAATTAGATCTATCAAACAATTCAAATCCCACTTGAATAAATTCAGTCTCACGTTTTGAACCCGCATCCTGCATCCGCCAAACAGGTCCATTATAAGTATAACGAGCAGGCTCAGCACCCTCTGACATGTGTCTTTCAACTATCGGAACTGTGAAATCTGGGCGCATCATTCTTTCACCAATCACTGGATCATTTGTAACATACGCACGCGCTCTAATATCTTCTCCATATAAATCAAGAAGTGTTTCGGCAGATAATAAACTGTCTGCTTCTAACAACATTGCACCTGAAGCTATAAAATATTTTTCTAACCTCTTTGCTTCAGATCTTATAGCAGCACGCCTTTCATTTTGCATTATATTGCATCCTCAGAACGAGCTATCATTTTTCTCACTTCAGAAATTAAACTATCTCGTTTAATTTCAATTTGTGCTGGCTGAGATTTCCATTCTTCAGTAGTTTCAATTTTAGCAGACAGCCTAGCTCCCAATGCTAGATCTTTTATTTGAACTAATCCGTTTGCTTTTTCATCGCCACCTTCAATCACAGCTACAGGACTTGAACGTTTATCTGCATATTTTAATTGGTTACCAAAGTTTTTAGGATTCCCCATATACATTTCGGCACGAATACCGGCATTTCTTAATTCAGATACCATTTGTTGATAATCCGCTAAACGATCTCGATCCATTACAGTGACTATGACTGGTCCCTTTACAAGATTATTCATTCGGCCTTTTTCTCGTAAAGCCGCTAACAAACGATCTACGCCAATAGAAACACCTGTTGCTGGCACTTCTTGTCCTGTAAATCTTTTAACTAAATCATCATAACGACCACCACCCGATACGGATCCAAATTGTCTACTCTGGCCTTTTTCGTTTAGTATTTCAAATGTCAATTCAGCCTCATAAACTGGGCCAGTATAGTAAGCTAGACCACGAACTACGGACGGATCAATTTCAACTCTGTCAGCTCCATATCCGCCAGCTTCCATGAGTTCACCAATCATTTCCAACTCAGATATACCTTGCAAACCAATATCTGAATTGCCCACAGCGGAACGTAAATTAGAAATCGTACTAGAAGCATCAAATCCTTTTGATGTTAGAAAAGCTAATACAGGTGCTATCTGCATTTCAGACAATCCAACACCATCAATATATGCGCCAGACGCATCAAGTCTTCCAGCGCCCAACAATTGCTTCACACCCTCGATACCAACTTTGTCAAATTTATCTATTGTTCTTAATACATTAGCTTTTTTTATGTCATCAGAAACACCTGTTGCTTCTAATACTCCATTTAATACTTTACGATTATTTACTTTAACTAAATAATCACCTCTTAGGATCCCAACAGCCTCCAATGTATCTGATAACATCGAACAAATCTCAGCATCCGCTGCAATACTTGGCGCTCCGATAGTATCTGCATCACATTGGTAAAATTGACGATATCTACCTGGACCTGGTTTTTCGTTTCGCCATACTGGTCCCATTGCATATCGGCGGTATGGACTAGGTAAATCATTCCTGAATTGTGAATAAACCCGGGCCAGTGGGGCAGTTAAATCATAGCGTAAAGCCATCCATGCATCATCATCATCTTGCCAAGCGAATACACCTTCGTTAGGGCGCTCCACATCTGGTAAAAATTTTCCAAGTGCCTCTACAGTTTCAACTGCTGGAGTTTCCAATGCATCAAAGCCGTAACGATGATATACTTCAGTAATCTGACTTAACATTACATTACGTTCAGCTACATCTGTGCCAAAATAATCACGAAATCCCTTTGGCGGGATAGCTTTTGGCCGCAATGATTTTTTCTTTTTGTCTTTAGCCATAATTTATTAATCCTTGTGTTAAGGTATCTCTAACTTATCGTGTAAACTGGGGCAAGCTAGCCTTGTAAAATTTGCATATGAATTGTATTGAAATTATATGGACTTAGAAGAACATATAATTGAGCTCGAAATTAAGCTAAGTGAAGCAAGCAAGCTATGTGAGGATCTGTCTGATATAGTTGCTCAACAAGCTAAAAGGTTGGATATTGCTGAACGCCGAATCCAATTACTTATGGAGCGCGCAGCACAAGACGAAGCTAATTCAGCAAGTGGAATAACAATAAATGATACTCCACCACCTCATTGGTAATAAGCCTTATAACTAAAATTCCATAACTTCTAATACGCCATCAACGTGTTTTATAGCGCCTTTAATTTGTGGATTTAAAGGATAAGAATTTTTTAGTACTATTTCAACTTCTCCTGGTAATTCAGGATGAGATAAAACTAAATGAACTGGACCTAATGCTCGTTGAGGAGCATCTTTTGATATTTCACTTAAACGCGTTGCAATTGATTTAACAGCTTCCTCATTAGATACAAATATTTTCAAACCCATAGCTGCAGCGTCTTGCACGGAAACATCAACAGGCTGTGCACTCCTTACTAAAAGTTTTAATTGATCAGCATCTACATTTGCCTCAACCGTCAAAGTTACATTTTTTCCAATATCAAAATTATCCCCAAATTTCTCTAAAACATCAGAAAATATTGTAACCTCATAAGCACCTGTTGGGTCTGTTAATTGTGCAAAAGCAAATCGATTTCCTTTCGCTGACTTGCGAACTTGCTTTCCAGATACAGAACCAGCAATTTTTGCAATAATTTTGCCTCCTTGGGCTTTTTGCTCAAGCTCATGCAGGGTTAAAATATTTTTACGTTTCAACGCACCCATATAATCATCTAATGGATGACCTGATAAATAGAATCCTATAGCTTTATGTTCTTCAGTTAATCTTTCAATTGGCAACCAATCTTCAGGCATTGGCAATCTAGGAGCGGGTAAATCTTCACCCGCATCGCCAAAAAGGCCACCCTGAGATGAATTCATCTCTTCATGCGTTGCAGAAGAATAGCCAACCAAAGCATCCAAACTTTCAAAAACTTTTTTTCGGTTGCTATCTAATTGATCGAATGCTCCAGAGCGAATAAGCATTTCTAAAGGACGTTTTCCAACTCTTCTAAGATCAACCCGGCGAGCGACATCAATTAAATCTAGGAATAATCCACCATTTATGCGAGCATCAGTAAATAAACGCATTGCTTCAGATCCAACATTTTTTAACCCACCTAACGCATAGGCTATCATACCATCATTGACACTAAATAGAGCTTCAGACCTATTTATACATGGAGGAATGATTTCTATGCCTAACCGCTTCACTTCATCAAAATATACATGCAGCTTGTCTGTTAAATGAAGATCACAATTCATAACTGAGGCCATAAACTCGACTGGGTAATTTGCTTTAAGCCAAGCTGTTTGATATGATACCACTGCATAAGCAGCAGCATGTGATTTATTAAACCCATAGTTTGCAAATTTATCAAGTAAATCCCAGACCTCTTCAGCTTTTTTTGGTTCAACACCATTATTAAATGCGCCTTCAAGAAATTTTGGGCGTTCTTTATCCATTTCTGCTTGAATTTTTTTACCCATCGCACGTCGCAATAAATCTGCTCCACCAAGTGAGTAACCAGCCATTTCTTGTGCAATTTGCATAACCTGTTCCTGATAAACAATAATGCCTTGTGTTTCTTCTAATAAATGATCAATAGAAGGATGCATTAATTCCCTGTCTGCACGTCCATTTTTAACGTCACAGTATTGTGGAATATTCTCCATCGGACCTGGTCGATATAAAGCTACAAGAGCCACAATGTCTTCAATACAATTTGGCTTCATACGTCTCAAAGCATCCATCATTCCACTTGATTCAACTTGGAATACCGCAACTGTTTTAGCACTTGCATATAAATCAAATGTGGCTTTGTCTTCTAAATCAATGGTATCAATATTAACATTGATGTCGCGTTTACGTATTAAATCAACCGCCCCTTTGACTACTGTTAGAGTTTTTAATCCTAAAAAATCAAACTTAACCAAGCCAGCCTGTTCAACCCACTTCATATTAAATTGTGTTGCAGGCATATCTGATCTTGGATCTTGATATAACGGAACAAGTTCATCTATTGGCCTATCAGCAATAACTACTCCAGCAGCATGCGTTGACGCATTTCTTAACAAGCCCTCGACTTGTTGAGCGTACTTAAGCATTCTATCAACCACTTCTTCTGATTTGGCCATCTCTCTCAATTGTGGTTCTTCTGCTAATGCCTTTTCAATACTTACTGGCTTTACACCTTCAACCGGTATTAACTTTGATAAACGATCCACCTGACCATATGGCATTTGCAGAACTCTTCCAACATCGCGGATTGCTGCTTTTGAAAGCAGGCCTCCAAAAGTAATTATTTGACCTACACGGTCTCGACCATATTTTCCCTGCACGTACCTAATAACTTCTTCTCGCCGATCCATACAAAAATCTATATCAAAATCTGGCATTGATACGCGCTCAGGATTTAAAAATCTTTCAAATAGTAAAGAATAACGAAGTGGATCTAAATCAGTAATTGTTAATGCATATGCTACTAATGAACCCGCACCTGAACCACGGCCTGGCCCAACTGGAATATCATTTGATTTTGACCAACGTATAAAATCTGCAACTATCAAGAAATAGCCTGGAAAACCCATTCCTTCAATTATATCTAACTCAAAATTCAAACGATCCTGATAAACATCTACAGTTGTGGCATGCGGAATTACTTCCAAACGTTTTTTCAAACCTTCATTAGCTTGTCGTCGAAGTTCTTGCACCTCATCTTCTGCAAATTTAGGCAATATTGGATCACGCTTATATACTTTAAAAGCACATCTTTTTGCGATCTCTATTGTGTTATCTATGGCTTCAGGTAAATCTTTAAATAACTCGATCATCTCACCTGAAGATTTAAAATAGTGTTCTGGGGTAAGTCTTCTCCTACCAGCTTGCTGATCAACATAGGAACCTTCAGAAATACATAATAATGCATCATGAGCAGCGTACATTTCACGATTTGGGAAATAAACATCATTAGTTGCCACTAATGGTAATTCCATAGAATAAGCCATTTCTAAAAAATACTTTTCAGTTTTTTTCTCTTCTAATGTATATTTTTCCCCATCACTTCCGTGTCGCTGAATTTCAACGTATGTACGGTTAAGAAAAATCTCTGAAAGATGTTTTAATAAAATTTTTGCTTTATCAATATGGCCATCTTGAAGCAGTTGGCCAACTGGACCTAATGCACCACCTGTAAGACAAATTAACCCATCGTTATATTTTTGCAATTGCGCCGTTGTTATGTGAGCCGGCTCATCTCCTGATTCCAAAAATAAACAAGAACTTAATTTCATCAAATTGAGATAACCAATCTCTGATTGAACCAATAATACAATTGGTAATGGTAATGGATTTCTATCTCGTGGATTGTCAGCTGTCATATAAGCCAAATTCATCTGGCATCCAACTATAGGTTGGACACCTTCAAGCGATGCTACTTCTGAAAATTCTAATGCACCAAACATATTATTTGTATCAGTTAAAGCTACTGCAGGCATATGTTCGCTTGCAACAACATGGGGCAATTTCTTAACATGCATTGCTCCCTCTAAAAGAGAATAAGCAGAGTGTAATCGCAAATGTATGAATCGGTTTAAATTTTTCATTCTTTTATAATACATCATACATTCAAATGTCGGAACAGCAAAGGAGACTCAATCTGAGGTTTTAATTGCTTAAACATCCATATTGTATCTTTCGTGACCTAACGTTTTTAATGTATTAAATTCAATCAAATGTTAAAAAAAATAAAAATTACAAGGAATCAATATGTTTGATGCTTCTGAAAATGATTTGCGATTTGCAATTCAACATGCACTTGGTCCAGAAATACATAAACTTATTTCTGAAATACATGATATATCAAATGATACAGTTGATGCCGTCTTATCTGAAGCCGCAAAATTTGCTCGTGACATAATAGCCCCTTTAAACCTTTCAGGAGATACAGAAGGGTGCACTTGGCATCCAGACAATACAGTTCAAACTCCAGCAGGTTTTAAAGAAGCATATAATGAAATGTGTGAAGCAGGTTGGTGCTCAATCGAAGCCTCTGAAGAATTTGGAGGCCAAAATTTATCAAAAATAATCTCAGCTGCAACAGCAGAGATGTGGCATTCTGCCAATATGTCATTTTCATTATGCCACCTTCTAAGCCAAGGACAAATCCATGCCTTGGAAAAATATGGCAACTCAGAACAAAAACTAACTTACTTACCAAATTTAATAAATGGCTCATGGACTGGAACAATGAATTTAACTGAACCTCATGCTGGTACAGATTTAGGCTCTTTGAAATCAACAGCATATCCAGAAAATGATCATTACCTTGTTAAAGGTCAAAAAATTTACATCACTTATGGCGAGCACGACATGTCAGAGAATATTATTCATCTGGTTCTTGCCCGTGTTGAAGGCGCTCCAGAGGGCATTAAAGGAATCTCTTTATTTATTGTTCCAAAATATTTGGTAAATCCAGATGGATCATTAGATGAAAAGAATGATGTAAAATGTTTATCCATTGAGCATAAGCTAGGAATTAATGGATCGCCTACAACTGTTTTGCAGTTTGGTGAAAATCGTGGTGCTATTGGTTACTTAGTCGGCGAGGAAAATCAAGGTTTATCAATCATGTTTGCAATGATGAACGATGCAAGATTTGGTGTTGGCGTTCAGGGTTTATCAATATCAAATCGTGCATTTCATCAAGCAAAATCTTATGCTGCAGAACGCGTTCAAGGTATCCCCTTAGGGCGAAAAGAAGGTGATAAAATACACCATCACCCAGATGTGATGAGAATGCTAGCATCTATGCGATCAGAAATTGAAGCAATGCGGGGTATTATGTTTTACACAGCAGCTACAATTGATTTAGCAAAAAGTGATTATGATGAAAATAATAATTGGCTACGTCGATCGGAATTAATGATTCCTATTATGAAAGGCTGGCTAACAGAAAGATCAGTATCAATAGCATCTGATGGCATCCAAATTCATGGCGGAATGGGATTCATAGAAGAAACTGGCGCAGCACAACATTATAGAGATGCTCGCATATTACCAATTTATGAAGGCACAACTGCTATTCAAGCAAATGATTTACTTCATAGAAAAATACTCCGTGATGAAGGTACAAATGTACTTAATCTAATCAATGACATCCTAGAAGAAGCAAAAATAACAAACAAAACAAATAGTGATCTTAAACCTAGTTCAAACAGAATTGCAGATGCGGCTTATTTAACAATAGATACTATAAAATTTATTGTAGATAACAAAAAATCTCTACGCAATCTAAGTGCTGTTTCAGTACCAATTCTCATGATGATGGGAACATTATGTGGAGCATGGATGGCATTAAGGTCTGCAAAATCTGCTTCAGAATTAGGAAATAATGCCAATTGGAGCCAAAATTTTTTAAATGCTAAGCTTTCATATGTCAATATTTTCACATCACACTCTCTACCAAACATACAAAAATACTCTCAAATTATCAGGACAGGTGGTGAAGCTGTTGAGTCGCTTTCACCTGAGATGCTCTGGGAATAATATTCGTTAGCGCAATCATATTTAAAAAAATTTTATTTTACATTCAAAAAACGATATTTGTCGGTTTTCTTTGTGTTTAAGTCGCGCAATAAAGCCCAAAATAATTCAACAAATCTTTATCTTTGTCATTATTGGGTTATTCGTGCAGTCTAACCTACAGATTCGTTCTTAAAACAATGAAACTCAAAAAGTCGCAATAAGCGACAGACTTGCAACAAAACGGGAGATCGCAAGATGAAAATTACTAAAACACTTACTGCCATGGCAGTTGCCTTAGCAGCAACTACAGGCACATCAGCAATGGCATTAGATGAGCTGGTTGTTGGCTACTTTATGGAATGGCCTACTGCAAACCAATATGCACAGCACAATAAATTATATGATGAAGCATTAGGTATCCCTGTAAAATGGGTTTCTTTTGACGCGGGTACTGCGATGTCAGCTGCAATGGCATCTGGAGATGTTCACATTTCATACTCACAAGGTGTAACGCCTTTCTTAGTTGCAACCGCAGCTGGTCAAGACTTACAAGTTATCGATATTGCTGAAACATACTCTGACAACAACAATTGCGTTGTTCGTTCATCACTTGAAATCGATGCTGATAATACAAATGAACTTAAGGGTAAACAAGTAGCATTACCAATTGGTACAGCGGCACACTCTGATTTCTTGGCTCAAATTGGCCACTTTGGACTAGCTGAAAGTGATTTTAAAATTGTTGACATGACACCAGTTGACTCAGCTGCTGCTTTTGCTTCTGGTGAGTTTGACATGGTTTGTGGTTGGGGTGGTCCTTTACGCCGCATGAAAGAGCACGGCAACGTATTATTGTCTGGTCCTGCTAAAGAAGCAGTTTCAGGAGTTATTTACGATGTAACATCAACTCCAAGTTCTTTTGCTGAAGCAAATGCTGATGTGGTTACTACATTCTTGAAAGTAACATCAGAAATGAACACAATGTATGCTGAAAATCCAGAGCCAATGTATGAAGCTATTTCCATCGAAGCTGGAATGGACATGGAAGGTACAAAAGCAATCTTGGCTGTTATGGCATTTATGTCAGCTGAAACACAGCTTTCTGATCAATGGATGGGCAAATGGCTTGCAGGCGATTTAAAACGCCAAGCTCTAGCTCTAGAAGCTGCTGGAAAAATTACAGCACTAGATGATTATGATGCTTTAGTTAACACAACATATTTAGCTGCTGCAGCTAAATAATTGAAAATACTTTTGGCGTGACAAGTAATTTGTCACGCCTTTTTTTAAATTTTATTTATGGACACATTCATGTCAGGCTTGAATATAAATGATGTTTCAATGACTTTTGAACTACCAAATGGTGGTTCTGTGGAAGCTTTAAAAAACATCAATCTCAACATCCAAAAAGGCGAACTAGTTTCTGTTTTAGGCCCTTCAGGTTGCGGTAAGACTACTTTGCTAAATATCCTTGCAGGATTTTTAGCACCAACTGATGGTATTATTGAACTCAACGGAGAGCTTGTAAAAAAACCTAGCTCTGAGAGAGGGATGGTATTCCAGCAAGGTGCATTGTTTGAGTGGATGAACGTTTCAAAAAATATTGGTTTTGGCCCTAAAATGAAAGGTACTCCACAGTTAGAAATTGATAAAAAAGTAACCGAACTTTTAGATATTGTGGGCCTAAAAGACTTTGCAGATAAAATGATTTACGAAATGTCTGGCGGCATGCAACAACGTGTAGCTTTGGCACGTTGCCTGGCGAATGATCCTGACGTAATTTTAATGGATGAGCCATTAGGAGCACTTGACGCATTAACTAGAGAAAAGATGCAATCATTAGTTTTAGATATTTGGAAGAAAACGGGAAAAACCATCATCTTAATTACACACTCTGTCGAAGAGGCACTATTATTAGGCGAACGATTGATAGTAATGGCTCCACGTCCAGGTAGAATACACAAAGAATATAATCTTCCATTTGCTGAATTGGGTGTTGGAGCTGATTTGCGTGAAGTGAAACGGCATAAAAAGTTTGGTCCTACTAGAGACGAAATACTTAATATGATTTGGAACATGGAAGAAGAAATTATGGGAAGAGCGGAAAACTAATATGATAAATTCAATTACACCCATCCCCGCATCAGTAAGCGATTTCTTTTGGTTTAATATGCCTGAAGGAAGTGAAGTTGCCAGTCTTCTATCAACAACTTTTTGGATGATACTCGGGATCGCTATAATTTTTCTAATATATATGGTATTTAGCGCTGCAAGTTGGGTAGCACATAAATATTTCATTGATAGCCGAAATAAAGCAAAGGGCTACACAAGTCTAAAAACAGTTACATTTGGTGATGAAAGCGCTGTTGTAGCAAACAGATTTGCTTCTGTTGCTTCCGTTGTGGCAATATTCTTTTTCTGGGGGCTAGCCACAGGGTCATCCCTTTTAGGCCCAATACAATTACCTGCACCATTTCTAGGCCAAACTAGCTTTGAATACACTGCAGAAGACAGCTACGGTAAAAAAGATAAAGGTACAGTAAATTTATTAGTACATACATTTAATGATAAGCCAAAATTAGAAAAGGCAGATAATTCTGCATCAGGGTTTGCAAAAAATAGTGCACTTAAGGTTCGAGAAAGACGAACTGCACTTCTTTCATCAAAAAAGATCGGTGCAAAAGAAACAGATGGTTTTAAGATTATAGAAATCAATGGCCAGCCAATATCTAAAAATGAAATAGTGAGCTTTGGTAATGGTGAAGTATTATTAACATCAAAAGGAAGCATGCAAATTCGCCCATATGCTGGGATGACAATGGAAGCTCTATATTTGCCAGCCCCAGAAAATGTTTGGAAAAGTTTCGTCAGATTAAATAAAGAAGGTTATACAAATGTTGGCCTATGGGAAAATGTGTTCTGGTCACTAATCAGAGTTGTCTTAGGTTTTGCCTTAGGGTGCCTATTTGGTATTCCACTAGGATTTGCGATGGGGCTATCAAACTGGTTTCGTGGATGGTTTGATCCAATCGTAGAATTTATGCGCCCAGTTCCACCGCTTGCATTGATACCATTAATTATCATTTGGTTTGGTATTGGAGAACAAGGTAAAATTAGTCTTTTATTCCTTGCTGCACTTTGGATTATGACTATTGCTGCTAGAGCTGGAGTTTCTGGTGTTAATATATCAAAAGTTCATGCAGCTTATTCACTAGGTGCTACAAAAAGGCAATTATTACTCAAAGTAATATTACCGAATTCACTTCCTGAAATTTTCACTGGAGCACGCGTTGCTATGGGAGTTTGTTGGGGCACAGTTGTTGCGGCTGAACTTGTTGCAGCAGAAAAAGGTGCTGGTAAAATGATTATAGCTGCGTCTAAATTTCAATTAACAGATATTGTAATTATTGGGATTATCATCATTGGAATAATAGGTTTTGCAATCGAAGTATTGATGCGTAAAGCCGAAAATCGCCTCATTCCTTGGAAAGGTAGAGGTTAAACTAATAATTGCCCATCTTCTTGATCTAGGAGATGGGCACGAATAACATTCTGATGCTTATATGTTTATTTTTTGAAGCAATGGTAATAGTTTTGACATATCTGGCCCATGTTCCATTCCAGTCAAAGCTTTACGTAATGGCATAAAAAGTGTTTTTCCCTTTCTACCAGTTACTTCTTTAATTTCAGATGTCCAATTTTTCCAAGTGTTTTCATCAAAATTTCCAACTGGTAACAATGATTTGGCTATATTAATAAACTCAATATCTTCTTTATCTATTACTGGTGTCACACCCTCAAAACAGATACTATACCAGTGTTTTATTTCAGCTCGAGTACTAATATTCTCACGTACTATTGACCAGAAATTTGGTGCAATGTCAGAAGGAACTCCTGTTGCTTTTAAATTGTCAAACACTTCAGAAATATCCAAACCAGAAATATACTTTTTTGTAAGTGGCGATATGTCAGTTAAATCAAATTTTGTAGGTTGAGCACCAAAATTTGAAATATCAAAATTTTCTGCCAAATCATTTATGTTATCAAATAATTCTATTGGTTCAGATGAGCCTAAACGAGACATATAAGATAATATTGCCATTGGTTCTAACCCATTTGCCCGTAAATCCCTCAAAGACAAAGTACCTAGCCTCTTTGATAAAGGCTCACCTTTAGGCCCGGTTAATAATGAATGATGTGAAAAATCAGGCACATTACCGTTCAAAGATTCTATTATTTGAATCTGTGTGGCTGTATTTGTAACATGGTCAGATCCCCGAACAACATTTGTAATGCCAAAATCAACATCATCACAAACAGATGCCAATGTATAAAGAAATTGACCATCTCCACGGATTAAAACTGGATCAGAGACCGATGCAGCATCAATAGACAAATTACCTAATATACCATCTCTCCAATTTATTCGTTCTAAATCTAGCTTAAATCTCCAATGGCTTTCTCGATTTAATCTTAATTCTTGAATTTCCGACTTGGACATTGATAAAGCCGACCGGTCATAGACTGGTGGCTTTCCCATATTCAGTTGCTTTTTACGCTTTAAATCAAGCTCAACAGGTGTTTCAAAACATTCATAAAGACGGCCAGAATTACGTAATAGTTCAGCACTAGCTTTATAATGATTTATTCTATCTGATTGCTTTTCAACTTTGTCCCAATGCAGTCCAAGCCAAGTTAAGTCTTCTTTGATCGCATCTGCATATTCGTCAGTAGAACGTACCGGATCTGTATCGTCTAACCTGAGAATAAATTCACCGCCACTTTTGCGTGCAATTAAATAATTAAATAATGCAGTGCGTAAATTTCCAACATGGATATATCCTGTTGGACTCGGTGCAAAACGTGTAGTTTTCATTATAATCTCTTTTATTGTTTGAAATTTATTAGACTGATTTAGCAAAGACTCCAAGGGGCATAAGGCATTCTAAAATATTTTTAAATTTAGATTGCAATATTTATTTATTATCTCGCCATTTATTTGCAATGGGATAACGTCTGTCTAACCAAAAGGCTTTCAAAGACAGTCTTGTTCCTGGCGCTGATTGGAACCGCTTGTATTCAGAAAGATATAATAATTTTTCGACATGTTTTACATCACTTAGTTCGTACCCTGCAGCAACACAATCAGCAACAGAAGCATCGTTATCCATTAGCATCTCCAAAATTCCATCAAGAATTTCATAATCTGGCAAACTATCTGAATCTTTTTGATCATTTCTTAATTCAGCGGTTGGGGGCTTTTGTATAATTTCATTTGGTATAACTTCACCTCTTGAACCTTTCATCCATGAGAAATAATTATTATTTCGCCATCTAGAAGTTTCAAATACACGCACTTTGTATAAATCTTTTATTGGGTTAAACCCACCTGCCATATCGCCATAAATTGTTGAATAACCAACAGAAACTTCCGACTTATTCCCAGTGGTGAGAAGCATTTCATTGAACTTATTAGACAAACCCATCAATAATAAACCACGTAATCTTGACTGAATATTCTCTTCGGTTGTATCTTCATCAAGCCCTTCAAAGATTGGCTCTAACGTTTTCAATACCGAATTAAAACTATCAGATATTGGGATTGTTTGTATTTTAGCTTTCAATAAGTTTGCACAGTTTGCTGCATCGTCTAGGCTATTTTGACTTGTATATTTTGAAGGAAGCATTACCAATCGCACATTTTCAGAACCTAAAGCATCACATGCGATTGCTGCTACAAGAGCAGAGTCAATACCACCGGACATCCCAAGAAGGGCTTTTTTAAAGCCAGTTTTTTTCATATAATCTCTTAGAGCTAAAACCATAACATGATAATCTTGTTCCCAATGGTCAGGATATGAGGCTTTTTTACCTTCTTGGGCCACCCACCCATCTTGTGTTCTCTTGAAAGTAATTGTCTCAATATTTTCTTCAAATAATGGCATTTGAAGTGCTAAAGCACCATCTGAGTTTATAACGAATGAGCCTCCATCGAAAACTTGATCATCTTGACCACCCACAAGATTCAAATAAGCCATTGGGAGATTGTTTTCCACTGCCCTACTTACCATTAATGATATACGTTTATCAAACTTACCACGATAGTAAGGTGATCCATTTGGACTTATTAAAATCTCAGCACCTGTTTCTTCTAATGTTTCACAAACATCAGGAAACCATGCATCTTCACAAATTGGGGATCCAATCCTAACGCCATTCACAACATATGGACCATGAATTTCGCCACTATCAAAAACACGTTTTTCATCAAATACTTTGTAATTTGGCAAATGATGCTTGCGAATTTGTGTTATAATTTTACCATTTTGTAAAATGGCATATGCATTGTAAACTTTATCTCCATCTTGAAGTGGAACTCCAATTCCAATTGTTGGACCATCTGAGCATTCTTTTGCAAACTCAATCAATTTGGATTGCGCATCTTCAACAAAAGCACTTTTTTGTACTAAATCTTGAGTTTGATAACCGGTTAAAAACATTTCAGGAAAAGCGAGCATATCAGCACCTTCTTTACATGCTATAGAATATGCATCCCTTGCTTTATTTAAATTACCATCAAAGTCCCCTACACATGCATTAAGTTGAGCCATGGTAAGCTTAAATTCTTCGGTCATCGGACGTCCTTTGATTATTTTTCTTATTTTTATATGTAGCAGAGTTTCCAATCTTTAAAAGTGCACAATTAAATCGATTGCCCCTAGTTTTACTTGGTTTTAGAGTCTAAGGAGAATTATAATGCTTTGTTACGATAAATAGGGATAACCAATGTCGAGAATCAAAACACTAATCGTTTGTATCACTTTGAAAGCTTTAATGTTTGTGGCCACACCTATATGGGCGGAGAATAAAGTAATTTTAAAGCAATATGATGATGGAAGCATTTATGAAGGTACATTTAAAAACGGTGTACGTCACGGTCTTGCTACTTATACATCGCCGAATGGTTTTACTTATACTGGTTACTGGATAGACGGTGAAATCGAGGGCCGTGGGAAAGCTAAATATCCGAATGGGTCAATTTATAGTGGGCAATTCTTTAATGGTGAGCCTAACGGCAATGGTAAAATAGAATTTAATGATGGTGGTGTTTATGAAGGTGAATGGCTAAATGGTGAAATTCTAGGCAGCGGAACTGCTATTTATGCTGATGGATCAATCTATGTTGGAGAATTTAAAGATGCCCAGCATCATGGGAAAGGCATTCTTACAACACTTTCAGGCATAAAATATAATGGTGATTGGTTATATGGAAGACAAACAGGAACTGCGGATGTCACATATAAAGATAAAAGTGTTTATTCTGGAAATATCTTAAATGGTCAAAAATATGGCATAGGAACCATTAAGTATACAAACGGCACCACTTATGATGGTGAATGGATTAACGATCGTTTCTCAGGGAATGGTATTTTGAAAAAGATTGATGGTGAGACCTACAAAGGTGACTTTCGTCAAGGGAAGCGACATGGCCAAGGAAAAGCACAATATCCAAATGGAGACACATATACAGGCTACTTCAAAAATAATAAGCGCCATGGAAATGGGGTATTCACTAGTAAAAGTGGTCATATAATTGATGGCAAATGGCAAAATGATATAGTTCAAGGAATTGCAAAATCTATTTACATAGATGGCTCAATATACTTTGGAAATTATTTAGCTGGAAAGCCCCACGGCATCGGAAAATTAAACTATCCAAACGGTGGTAGTTATTCGGGAAACTGGGTTAATGGTAGAATTGAAGGTCCTGGGAAAGTAATTTTTGCAAACGGAACTGTTTATGAAGGAGCTTTTAAAGATGCAAAAAATCATGGTATGGGGAAAATTACATACCTTGATGGCCATTCTTACGATGGTGATTGGTATGAAGGCTTAAAGCAAGGAATTGGGTTAGAAATCCAACCTGACGGATCAACTTACAATGGAACTTTTGTAGCAGGACGCCCACATGGAAAAGGTGAATTAAAGTTAGCGAATGGTTTTAAATATAGTGGTGAGTGGACTGATGGTGAAATTACTGGACTTGGAAAAGCAACCTATAATAATGGAAATGTATACTCTGGCTACTTAAAAAAAGCTCAACCACATGGCGTTGGCAAAATGATTTACATATCAGGAAGAGTCTTCAAAGGCATATGGGATAATGGAAAAGAAAAAACACCTCTGATGTAATTCAAATTAGTAAAAATCTTTTTACCATTCTACTTTATTTCCCGCCCAGTCAAAAAAATTACCAGTATCTTTTTGAGATAAAGAATTAATTACATTCAAGATATTCTTTGCAGATTGATTTGGTGAAACACTTGGGTGCTTACCAACATATTTCTGAGTAAGACTAGTTTTAACAGTGCCGGGATGTAAGGCTATACAAATTGATTCCTTATACTTATTTTTTATCTCCAATGCTGAAGTTCTAATTATTTGATGAACAGCTGCCTTAGAAGTACGATAACTTATCCACCCACCTAAATTATTATCACCTATTGATCCGACTCTTGCAGTTAAAACAATTAAAATGCCTCTACGATTTTTTGGTAATAATTTGTGTAAATGTTTAATTAATAAAGCTGGACCTAAAGTGTTTATTTCAAAATGCGCGCGAAGATTTTCTGGTGTCATTTGTAAAATTGTTTTTTCAGGCCCAACACCATTAATTTCTAATGCACCGGTGGTTACAAAAATTAATTCGAACTCTCCATCTAAATTTTTAAAAATATTCTTAATACTATCTTCATTTGTAATATCTAGACCATCATCAGATCGTGAAATTTTTACAATATCAGTTATCCCATATGCAGTATTTATTGCTTCTGGTAGAGCTGAACCTATTCCACCTGAAGCACCTATTATTAAAGCTCTGCAAGTTGAGTTGAAAGTATGATTTTCATTCATTTTAACGTTGTATCTTTTATTACTATAATATTGATAAGTAGACTTTTAATTAGAGAAAACCAATTAATTAAAATTTTATTATAAGAATTGTTTATTAAGGCTTTCAATCTTGTTTAAATTTAGTATTGTAATTACCATGGTAAATGTAAAAACAATACAAGCTCCTGAAGCAATCACGCATAATGCACTTTTAGCATTATCTGCACTCTTATTACTGAGCTTCCTCTGAGCGTTCATCTTTTTGGGCGCAAAGCTCAGGGGATAGACAAAGCGCCAAATAATCTTAAAAGAAAATAAAAAACTATAGCTCTATTAATACTGCCGCTTTTATATGAAAAAATAAAATATAATTAAGCATCGCGTATAAAACATTAGAGACGAGGTATGAAATGACAAAACAAGATCGTGTATTAATATTTGACACAACACTTCGTGACGGTGAGCAATCTCCTGGCGCTACTATGAGCCACAATGAAAAGTTAGAAATTGCAGGAATGCTTGATGAGATGGGCGTCGATATTATTGAAGCTGGTTTTCCAATCGCATCTGAAGGTGATTTTAAGGCTGTGTCCGAAATTGCATCTAATACCAAAAATGCACAGGTCTGCGGCTTATCAAGAGCTATTTACAAAGATATTGATAGATGTTGGGAAGCTGTAAAGAATGGCGTGAACCCTCGTATTCATACATTTATAGGAACAAGCCCCCAGCATAGAGCAATACCTAATCTTACAATGGATGAAATGGTTGATCGCATTCACGACACAGTTAGTCATGCTCGAAATCTATGCCCAAACGTTCAATGGTCACCGATGGATGCAACTCGCACTGAAGAAGACTATTTATGCCGTACAGTTGAAACAGCAATAAAAGCAGGGGCTAATACAATAAATATTCCAGATACTGTTGGTTATACCGCTCCATCTGAGAGTGCCGATATAATACGCATGCTTATTGAACGCGTGCCAGGCGCTGACCAGATTATTTTTGCTACCCATTGCCATAACGACCTAGGTATGGCCACCGCAAATGCTCTTGCTGCTATAACTGGTGGAGCAAGACAAATCGAATGCACCATAAATGGATTAGGTGAACGAGCAGGCAATACAGCTCTTGAAGAAGTTGTAATGGCTTTGAGAGTGCGTAACGATATAATGCCTTATAAAACTATGATTGATTCAACAAAATTAATGAATATAAGCCGCCGCGTAGCAACTGTTTCAGGTTTTCAAGTACAATATAATAAAGCCATAGTTGGCAAAAATGCTTTTGCCCATGAAAGCGGTATTCATCAAGATGGCATGTTAAAATCAGCAGATACTTTTGAAATTATGCGTCCAGAAGATATCGGTTTGTCAGAAACAAATCTAGTAATGGGAAAACACTCAGGTCGAGCAGCACTTAGATCAAAGTTGAAAGATCTTGGGTATGATTTGGGTGACAATCAACTTAAAGATGTATTTGTACGTTTTAAAGCTTTAGCTGACCGCAAAAAAGAAGTTTATGACGATGATTTGTTAGCATTGGTATCAGATGAGGAAACAAATTCAGCAAACGACACAATTCAAGTAAAATCACTTCAAGTTACATGTGGCACTGAAGGACCACAAACTGCTTCATTAGCTTTAATTATTGATAAGGTCGAATACAGCCATAAAGCAACTGGTGATGGCCCCGTTGATGCTGTATTTAAAGCTGTTCAAGCTTTATTCCCGCATCAAGCACATCTGCAGTTATATCAAGTACATGCAGTTACTGAAGGGACAGATGCTCAAGCAACCGTTTCTGTAAGAATGGAAGAAAATGGCAAAATAGTAACTGGACAATCTGCAGATACAGATACTGTTGTAGCAAGCGCAAAAGCATATGTTAATGCGCTTAACAAACTTTTAGTTCGCCGTGAAAAAACCGCCCCAAATTGATTTTTTGCATATATGTTATTATTTCGTTTGAACTAATTCATTATGTAAGCATTAATTGGCCTAAAGAACACTTCATCAAGGGGAATTGAAAGTCTAAGCTTTCAATATAATCTTTGAATAAGTATAATTTATTAAATGATTAATTTAAAATAAGGAATAACAATAAATATGTTTGGTTCAATGAGAAATATGTTTACTTCTGATATGGCTATAGATCTTGGAACAGCCAATACACTAGTTTATGTTCAGGGTAAGGGTGTTATTTTAAACGAACCATCAGTTGTTGCTTATACAATTAAAAATGGAAAAAAAGAAGTTTTGGCCGTTGGTGAAGATGCCAAACTAATGCTGGGAAGAACACCTGGATCTATAGAAGCTATTAGGCCGATGAGAGATGGCGTTATTGCAGATTTTGTAGCCGCTGAAGAAATGATAAAACACTTTATTCGAAAAGCTAACGCAAGATCTAAAATATCTAAGCCACGCATAATTGTTTGTGTTCCATATGGCGCTACCCCAGTAGAAAAACGCGCAATTCGTGAAAGTGTTCTAAGAGCTGGAGCAAGAAAAGCGGGATTAATTGCAGAACCAATTGCAGCAGCTATCGGTGCAGGTATGCCAATAGCAGATCCTACTGGTTCCATGGTAGTAGATATTGGTGGAGGCACAACAGAAGTTGCTGTTTTATCGTTAGGAGACATTGTGTATGCAAGATCTGCAAGAGTTGGTGGAGATCAAATGGATGACGCACTTATTAGTTACTTAAAAAGGCATCAAAATTTATTAGTTGGTGAAGCAACCGCAGAACGTATAAAGAAAGCAATTGGAACTGCCAAAATGCCAATGGACGGCAAAGGTAAATCTATGAAAATCCGAGGTAGGGATTTATTAAACGGCGTACCAAAAGAAATCGAAATTACTCAAGCACAGGTAGCTGACGCATTGTCAGAATCAGTTCAACAAATTGTAGAAGCTGTAATGACAGCATTAGAAAGCACACCGCCTGATTTAGCAGCAGACATCGTAGACCGTGGAGTTATGCTTACAGGTGGAGGGGCATTATTGGGTAATTTAGATTTAGCATTACGTGAACAAACAGGCTTATCAATTTCTATAGCAGAAGATTGTTTGAATTGTGTCGCTTTAGGTACTGGAAAGTCACTAGAATATGAAAAACAATTAACTCATATTTTAGATTTTGAAGCCTAGTTAAATTCAACTTGGAATAAAAATTGATAGATAAAAAGCACGAAGATGGAAAGTTCATTAAACCGCTAGCCTTTGTAGGCATGGCAGTAATTATTATGATATCATTTTGTTTTTTTATATTATGGCGAATTGATAATCCACGTGCAGAACTTATAAGAATTTCTGTTATTGATAAGATTGTTCCCAATTTAGATTGGGCAATGGCACCAGTAACCAAAGCATCTCAAATGGTGCAAAATTTTCAAAGTTACAAACGACTTTATGATCAAAACCAAGAATTACGTGATGAATTACAAAAAATGAGATCATGGCGTGAAGCTGCCTTGCAGCTTGAACAAGAAAATGCCCGCTTATTAGATTTAAATAATGTTAAGCTAAATCCAAAGCTTAATTATATTTCAGGAAAGATATTGGTAGATAGTGGGAGCCTATTTAGACAATCAGCTATAATAAATTTAGGCATATCAGATGGCATCATCGAGGGCTGGGCAGCTATGGATGGGTTGGGATTAGTTGGACGAATTGCTGGCGTTGGAAAGAATACTTCACGAATATTATTTCTGACAGATACATCGAGTAATGTCCCAGTCTTGATTAAACCATCTAATCAACGTGCAATTCTTTCAGGTAATAATACAATACAGCCCAGTTTGTTATTCATAGAAAACAATAAGCAAGTACAGCCTGGTGATAGAATATTAACATCTGGAGATGGCGGAGTTTTTCCAGCTAATTTACTTATAGGGCAAGTATCCCTTGATAACTCAAATCAACTCAAAGCTCAGTTGTCAGCTAATTTTACTGGTCTTGAATATCTCAGAATAATCAGACACTCTCCTAATGCACCAATCAATCAGCCTAGTCGTTTAATTGGCCCTGAATTAACCAAGGCAAATACTGATGATTAAAAACTACAGATACAGAATCATATTAAATCAATTTTTATTTTTTTTTATTTTTGCACTTGGCCTTTTTATTTTATTATCACCAATCACATTGTTACCTACAAATATTCTGCTGCCTGAAACAACATTATTAATTACATTAATATTAATTATACGTAGTCCAGATTATGTGCCGTTTTGGCTCATTTTTTTAACATTTATTTTGAGTGATTTTTTATTAACGAAACCATTGGGTTTAAACACTTTTATAGTATTGATTATAACTGAATTTGTTAGACGAAATCGCCCTGCTTTTGTAGAAATGTTATTCTTAAGTGAATGGCTTGTAATTTCTATTATATTATTTTTTGCTAGCCTATTAAAAGAAATACTACTTATACTTTCGTTATCTGAAAGAAACGGTTGGATAGAAACACTACAACAAATAGGAGTGGATATCTTTATGTACCCAATTGTTGTAATTCTTGTTAGAGTTGTATTTCAAGTTAAAAAAACAGAAAAAAGTATCTCATATTCCATAAGGAATAGAACATGAATCTTCCCCTCAAAACGCCAAGACGCTTTAGAAGGCGGGCTTTATTATTGGCTGGGATGCAATTAGGATTAGCAGGCACACTTGCTTGGCGAATGAACCAGCTTGGAGTTAAAGAGTCTGATAAATTCCGATTACTCGCTGAAGAAAATAGAATTAATATTCGCTTACAACCACCTTCAAGAGGCATAATATATGACCGTTCAGGAAATACATTAGCACTAAACCGTCAAGTCTATACTATTGAAATTATTCGTGAACAAGCAACTGATCCTGAAGCAGTATTAAATCGCCTCGCAGAATTAATTCCACTTTCAAAAATAAGAATTTTAGAAGTCTTAAAAGAAATATCTCGTAGAAGAGCCTTTGTACCAGTAACCGTTGCTACAGGACTTGAATGGGAGCATATTGCTGCTGTTTCTGCAAATTCTCCATCATTACCTGGAATTATTCCAAAATTGGGATTGAATAGAAAATATCCAATTGGAGCAGATTTTGCACATGTCATTGGATATGTTGGACCAGTTAGTGATTATGATTTATCACAAATTAATGACAAAGACCCACTACTCCTTATTCCAAGATTCCAAATTGGCAAAAATGGAATAGAAGCAAAAGTTGAGAAACCACTTCGAGGTAAGGCTGGCTATAAGACTATAGAAGTGAATTCAGTTGGCCGAGTTATGCGAGTTTTAAAAGATCAATCAGGCTCGCCTGGAGTTAATTTACAACTCACTATTGGGCATGATTTGCAGAGATTTGCTACTGAACGCATGCAAGGAGAAAGTTCTGCAGCTGTTGTTATGGATGTTAACAACGGTGATGTATTGGCACTTGCATCAGCACCAACATTTGATCCAAATAAATTTGTAAATGGTATTTCAGTATCTGATTGGGAGGCATTGAACGATAATAAATATCGTCCATTAGCAAACAAAACAGTTCAGGGTTTGTACCCACCAGGCTCAACTTTTAAAATGGTTGTTGCGCTTGCAGCATTAACAGATGGAGTAATAAACAAGAACGAAGAAATCTTTTGTCCGGGTCACAAAGATATAAACGGTAGAAAATTTCATTGTTGGCGAAAAGGTGGACACGGTAAGGTATCATTAAGAGAAGCATTGCGATATTCTTGTGATGTTTTCTTTTATGATATTGCAATAAGAGTCGGCATTGAAAAAATAACAGAAACTGCAAAAGCCCTTGGCTTGGGTATTAAACATGATTTACCACTGCCTGCAGTACGGACTGGTCTCATGCCAACAAAACAATGGAAACGGAAAAATAAAAACCAAGATTGGTTTATTGGTGATACTGCTAATGCAGGAATTGGTCAGGGCTTTCTTCTTGCTTCTCCCCTACAACTCGCAACAATGACCGCCAGATTAGCATCTGGATTAATCCTTCAACCACGAATGTTGAACATGATTGACAATAAATCTACTTTCATAAATGGCAATCAAAAGTTAAATTTTAAAACTGAGCATCTAAATCTTATTAGAACTGGTATGTATGATGTTTCAAACCATCCTAGAGGGACAGCATTTAGTTCTAGGATTGATGAAAAATATAAAATGGCAGGAAAAACTGGAACCAGTCAAGTAAGGTTCATTAGCAAAAAAGAGCGTGAGAGTGGTGTTACCAAAAATGAGGATCTTCCCTGGAACCGCAGAGATCATGCATTATTTGTAGGATATGCACCATACAAAAACCCACGCTATTCAATATCAGTAATAGTAGAACATGGCGGTGCAGGTTCAAGAAAAGCAGCTCCAATTGCACGGGACATAATGAAGAAAGCTTTGTCCCTAGGTGAAAACTCATATGGCCCTATACCTAATCAAATACGTTCTGATAAAATTAAAAAATCTGGCAAAACAGTATGAGTTTTATATCAGAAAAATATCAAGGAATACCTACTGGATTTCGCAAAATTTTACATTTTCATTGGCCTATTGCATTGCTACTAGCTTCAGTTAGTTTCATTGGGTTTTTAATGCTATTTTCTGTTTCAGGTGGAAATTTCAACAAATGGGCTGAGCCACAAATTATACGCTTTTGTATAGGCTTTATAGCAATGATTGTAATCAGTTTTACTCCAATTTCAATTTGGCGAAGTATGTCTATACCTACATATTTAATAAGCTTAATATTGTTACTTTATGTAGAATACTTTGGTATAACTGGCAAAGGCGCACAAAGGTGGATTGATTTAGGATTTATAAGACTCCAACCAAGTGAATTTATGAAAATTGCCTTGGTAATGGTTATAGCGTTATATTATGATTGGCTTGGAGAAGATAAAGTATCTAAATTACGTTGGCTATTACCTCCTATATTACTAACTGCACTACCAATGATATTGGTTCTAAATCAACCTGATTTAGGAACTGCTATTTTATTGGCAAGTGGAGCCGCAGTAGTAATGTTATTAGCAGGAGTAAGTTTATGGTATTTTATGGCTGGAATAAGCTCCATAGCAGGACTGGTATACGCAGTAATAATATCAAGAGGTACTGAGTTTCAAATACTCAAAAATTATCAATATCAAAGGATAGAAACCTTTTTAGATCCAAGTTCAGATCCCCTTGGTACAGGCTACCACATAACACAATCAAAAATTGCGTTAGGATCTGGTGGTTATTCTGGTCGGGGTTTCATGCAAGGCACACAAAGCCAATTAAATTTTCTACCCGAAAAGCATACAGATTTTATTTTTACAACCTTTGCAGAAGAATTTAGGTTTTTGGGAGGTATAATATTATTATTGTTATACCTTCTAATTATTTTTTTCTGTTATTTGACAGCTATGCAAAACCATAACAGGTACTCAGCTCTTTTAACCTTAGGAATTGCCGCTACATTTTTTTTCTACTTTAGTGTAAACATGCTCATGGTTATGGGACTAGCCCCAGTAGTTGGTGTACCTCTACCACTTGTAAGTTATGGTGGTTCTGCAATGCTAGTATTACTTGGTGCTTTTGGCTTAGTACAAAGTGCTCATATACATAGGGCAAGATGATGGTAAATATTTTTTATGCTGGAAATAGAGATGAATTTAGCGAATATCAAATTCACATTAAGAATGCGTTAGATTACGTGAACATCAAATATTCATTAACTATTGATCCAATAGACCCATTAAAAATTGATTATATTGTTTATGCTCCAAATGGTGATCTCAAAGATTTTCAGCCGTTCAAAAATGTTAAATTAGTACAAAATTTATGGGCAGGTGTTGAAGTTCCAATTGCAAATGAAACATTAACCCAACCATTAGCAAGAATGGTTGAACCCGGATTAACCTTGGGTATGGCTGATTATGTAATGGGCCATGTTTTACGATATCACTTAAATACTGACCAGTTTCAAAATGCATTGCCCGGCGAGTGGCATGGCGATCAAATTCCTCCATTATCAAAAAATAGATCAGTTGGAGTATTGGGGCTTGGTGAACTTGGAATGCATTGCGCGTCTAAATTGTCTGAATTTGGATTTAAAGTAGCTGGGTGGAGTAGAAGTAAAAAAACACATCCAAACATACAATGCATGAATGGAATTGATGGCCTGGATACAATTTTAAAATGCTCGGAAATAATTGTATTATTATTACCAAATACTAAAGAGACACTAGAAATTATAAATGAGGAAAGTATCAATAAAATGAGATTTGGGGTCTCAATTATCAATCCTGGACGCGGCACTCTAATTAATGATGATGCATTATTAAATGCGCTCAATTCAGGAAAAATTCTTGGTGCAACACTAGATACATTTAATGAAGAACCCTTACCAAAAGATCATAAATATTGGTCTCACCCAAAGGTATTAGTTACCCCACATATTGCATCTGCAACTCGCATTGATACAGCATGTCAAATACTTGCAGAAAACATTCAACGCGGTGAAACCCAAAAACCATTTAAATATTTAGTCAACAGACTATCTGGCTATTAAATTAATATTGGCGGTTTTTTAGGGTCTGAACCGGGGGCAGCTGGTTGCCCTTTTTTAATTAGCTTAGGCAAATCAAATCTAAGTCCAAATTTAGCTAGTTTTGCACAAATTGGATTCTCTGAATTTAAAAACATTACATCCAGACTACCTGCTTCTATGCCAGAAAAAATTAGTGTTTCAGAAATTGCATTGGCGATA
>OBOU01000003.1_pt1 | contig 31888 bp, 28 predicted proteins | sample 1494291 | NCBI WGS metagenome assembly OBOU01 (sample SAMEA3275627, study PRJEB22092) | marine metagenome | biome: ENV:00000447; feature: ENV:00002042; material: ENV:00002010 | collected 2014-06-20T10:30:00+00 | depth 20 m
AAAGTAGATTTAACTCATTCGGCAAATACAACTTCAGATCAGCCGAAGACATCCTTGAAGCAACAAAACCCTTTCTATTAGAGTTAGGAGTATCAATAACTATCAATGAGATGTTGGAAGAAATAGCTGGTTTGCCAATTATGGCATCATCAGCTATACTAAGTGACGGTGAGAGTGAAATATCAGCTGTAGCTATAGTTGGTGTTGATCTAAACCAAAAAGGTATGAACGTACCTCAGCAGTTTGGATCAGCGTCTAGTTATGCTAAAAAGTATGCGCTTGGAAATTTATTTCTAATCGATGATACAGCAGATAGCGACGCAACAAACACTCACGGTAAAGGTAACGCAGCCAAACCTAAGTTAGAAGGAGCTGCACTAACAAAAGCAAAAGCTTTTATTAAATCAGGTGGTAGTTTGGAAGCTATTAAAAAGAAATATGATATTCCAGCTGCGACACTAAAAACGTTATAATGAAAAGAAAAGATGAGTTAAACAAGTTGAGAGAAGATGAACATTACTATGGTAAGTTTGGAAAACAGTTCCTAAGTAATTCAGATATCTCGACCTTATTAACAAATCCTTTGGCGCTAGGGAAACCAATGAAACCGATCCCTGCATTCCTAGTTGGAGGCTATTTTCACACAGCTATTCTTGAACCACATAAGCTCAAGAACTTTAAGATAATAGAATCAACGACTAGGAATACCAAAGCGTACAAAGAGATCTCAGACGGAGAACTTTGCTTATTACAACACGAAGTAGATCAAACAGAATTATTAGTAGACAAGATGATGTCTAATGAAATCTGTAAAAATTTAATACGTGGTGAAAACGTAGAGTACGAAGTACCTGGGATTGCTGAGATATTCGGTAACCAATGGAAAGGTAAAGCAGATATTGTTAATCACGATGAGAAGTTAATCATTGATCTAAAAACAACTGCAGATATTTCTAAGTTTCAATACTCAGCAACAAAGTACAATTACAACAGTCAAGCTTATATATACCAAAAGTTGTTTGGTTATGAAATGATCTTTATGGTCATAGACAAAAACACACATCAAATAGGTATATATGATTGCTCTGATAAGTTCTTATCTTATGGAGAAGAAAAAGTTCAGCAAGCAAGTGAAGCTTACAATTTATTTTTTAAAAACCCGGACTTTGAACCGGACAATTATTTTATCAACAAAACCCTATAATTATGGCAAGTATTATTAAAGCAAGTATAAACTTAAATGAAATCCCAAAGGACAAAATTTATGTTGGAAAAAAAGGTAAGTATTTACCTATTACAATTACATTAAACGATGAAGTAGATAACTACGGAAATCAAGGACCAGTTGTGGTCGAGCAATCTAAAGAAGAACGCGAAGCTAAAGTAGCTAAGACTTATTTAGGTAATGTCAAAGTCGTATGGACTAACGGAGACAATGTTGCAGCAGCACCACGTGATGGTCAACCTCAACAAGCAGCAGCGGCAGTGCCAGAACCTGCAGATGATCTACCGTTTTAATGCTATACATGTGTGAATTCTGCGCTAAAGATATGACTGAAAAAGAGCACAACTTTTGTGACATATGCCCAGAATGTAGAGACGGAGATTAACAATTAAATTAAATTAAATGCAGACAACAGAGATCAATGGATTTTTGATTGACGAATTCAATCAACATAAGCTTGAAGAGGGAAAAAAGCAAGGCATTTGTCCTCTTTGTTCTCACGATAGAAAACCTAAGAATACTAAAGCAAAGTGTGCTTCGTATGATTGGGATCGGGGTCTCGGTACTTGTCACAACTGTAATACATCATTTCAACTACATACGTATCAACGTAAAGGTGCTAGTGAAAAGGTATATGTAAGACCTGCAGAGGTTGTACATAAGCCTCCAGCTAGCAAAGTAGTTGAGTGGTTTAAAACTAGGGGAATATCTCAGCAAACCCTTACTGATCTTAGGATTAGTGAGGGTCCTGAATATATGCCTCAGACCGGTAAAACCGAGAACGTTATAAAGTTTAATTACTTCATGGGCGATCAACTTATCAATGTTAAGTATCGTGATGGACGAAAGAACTTTAAATTATATAAGGGTGCTGAAAAAGTATTCTATAATATAAACAGTATAATAGGTTATGAGTATTGTGTTATTGTTGAAGGTGAAATGGATGTGCTTGCACTACACGAAGCTGGTATAACAAATGCAATATCAGTTCCAAACGGAGCTACATTAAATAGTAATAACCTTGATTACTTAGATGCTTGTATAGATTATTTCGAAGACAAAGAAAAAATCATACTAGCTGTAGACACAGACGAAGCAGGTCAAGCATTACAAGCAGAGCTAGTTAGAAGATTAGGTTCTGAAACTTGTTACTTAGCATCGTTTGAAGACTGTAAAGATGCAAATGAATATCTACAAAAATATGGAAAAGAAAAACTATCAGAGCGTATTTCAGGATCAAGACCAGTACCGCTTGAGAATGTTACAACATTCAGGGATATTGAAGATGAAGTTACCGACTTTGTTAAGAATGGCTTTAAACCAGGATTTCAAGTTGGCTTACAGAATTTTGATGATATCTTCTCAACTTACACTGGTCAATTCATTACTGTTACTGGTATTCCTAGTTCCGGTAAGAGTGATTTCGTCGATCAGATGGTTGTCGGATATAATAATAACTACGGATGGAAAACAGCATTTGCGTCGCCAGAAAATCAACCGACTTATCTACACGCTCATAAGTTAATGCGTAAGCATTGGCAAGGTATGCCAACTAGAGATGATATCAACGGAGAAAAATGGAATCAAGTAGCAGATCATTGTAACACTAACTACTTTCATATTGATATGGAACGTTACACGCTTGAGTCAGTACTTAGAAAAGGCGCTGAGCTTGTGAAACGTAAAGGTATTAAATGCTTGGTTATTGATCCATTTAACAAAGTTAGAGACGTTGATTGTAAAACTGAAGATGTTAATCGTTATACTATGGAGTACTTAAGCAAGATCGAGATCTTTGCTAAAAAGTACGATGTACTAGTGTTTATTGTAGCTCACCCAACTAAAATGTATAAAAATCAAGATGGCAAGATTGAAGAGCCAACTATGTATAACATTAAAGGTGGTGGTGAATGGTATGATGCTAGTTATCACGGTATATTAGTTCACAGAGACTATGAGCAAAAAACAGTTAAAGCTAAAGTTTTAAAAGTTAAGTTTCAAAACCTTGGTGAAAACGGTGCTGAAGCTCATTTTAAATGGGAACCAAAGTCTGGTTGTTTTATACCTCACGAGCAGATTAACTTAGCTGGTGAAAAAATGCCATGGGAATAAATGGCTAAAAGTAAAGGTATAAACATGGGCGAATATCTAGCTACGCCTGAAGAGTGGAAAGCGTATAGATGGTGTGTAAGAAATGCTATACACATTGCTCCCAAAGCTTTGACTGAAGCTAGATGGACAATCACAATAACAAATAAAGGAACAACTAATCAAGACCCTGAAAGCTACACAAAGGTAGTTATTTGGGAGACAGTCTTTAAATACTACAAACATTATTATGACAAATATAACTAACGCAGAATTTAAAACTGCTAGTGAAGCTTATAATTGGCTTTTTCCTAAAATACTTTGGGATGGAGTTGACTTCGGTGACACTAAAGCTTTGTTTAATGTAGGGTTTACAATACTAGATCCTACAGACAAAGTTATTCATAACAAAAACCGTAAATGGAATGCTGAGTACGCAGAAGCTGAATGGCAATGGTATTTATCCGGTGATCCTAGCATAGAAAAGCTTGGTGAAATATATGGTAAAGTACCTCAGATATGGAAACGTATGGCTGATAGCTTAGGTAATGTAAGATCTAATTATGGTTGGCAATGGCAGCGAAATAATCAAATAGATAAAGTCGTAGAAATGCTAAAAGACAACCCACAAACTAGGCAAGCAGCAATAAGTATATATGACGGTAAAGAAATTGATACATACAGAAACGATACACCTTGTACGTATGCTGTTCAGTTTACAATACTAGATAATAAGCTTAATATGTCTGTCTATATGCGTTCTAACGACCTCTGGTACGGCTTCTGCAACGATCAGTATCAATTTGCATCATTGCAAGAATTAATCGCAGAGAGGACAGGATATGAAATTGGTACTTATTACCATCACGCACATAACCTTCATCTGTATAACAATAAAATAACTTAATATGTATTATTTATACCACATACCTGGTAAAAAGATCGGCGTAACACGTAATCTTAGAACTAGGGTAACCCTTATGCAAGGCTATAAGGAGAATGAATACGAAGTTCTTGAGCAGTCAAAAGATATAGATTATATATCAGACCGTGAAATAGAACTTCAAAAGTCTTATGGCTACAAAAGAGACAGAACATTATATAAAAATCTATTCAAATCAAATATGAAAGTAAATCCAACAGAACAAACAAGTACATTTCCAGTACCAGTAAACAAATTAAAAGGTAACTTATTAGATAACTTAGGCATGGAGTGGAAAACGCCAGACTATAGCTTTAAGTTAGAAAAAGAGCATATAACCTGGATAATGGCTAACGCTAGAACCTCGATGTTTAACGATAATCGAAGCTATATTTATAACAAGGCTTTTTATGAAGCCTTTTTTAATCAAGATCATAATCCACCAAAGCAAGTTAATTTAACTAACTACTTTCCTTTAATTAGAGACTGGGCTCAAGAGCGTGGTATTTATGATAAAGGTAATTCGCATACACAATATGTTAAGCTTATGGAAGAAGCTGGTGAACTAGCTGAAGCATTGCTTAAGAACGATAGATACGAAATAAAAGATGCTATTGGCGATATGGTTGTAGTTCTTACAAACTTAGCAGTGCTAGAAGGTATGCAAATTGAAAACTGTATTGAATCAGCCTACAATGAAATAGCTAACCGTAAAGGTAAAATGGAAAATGGAACATTTGTAAAACAAACACTGTAATGAAGATAGACACTAAGGATGAAATAGTACTAGCAGTACTTAAGAAAATGGATCAACGTAGTATTATCGGTCAAGAAAAGTACGGAGCTACAATGATGCAAGAAATTGTTGGTCAAGAAAAAGATCTTAATAGGTTTTTAATTGACGTTCAAGAAGAACTAATGGATGCTTTATTATATATCGAAGCTGCTAAGCGCTGCTTGTCAGATGAGATTGAAGAGTCTATGATCGCCCGTATAAACGTTATTGGGCAAAACGGTAACGAAGGAACACACTATGAAGAAAATACCTTATAAAAAACGAAGTAAAAAGCGAGGACCTGTTGTATCAAAGAAAGTTACCTATGATGGTATCAACTTTGCTTCAGGTCTGGAGCGTTATATGTATATGGCTTTAAAAAAAGCTAAAATAAAATCTAAATATGAAGGAGAAACTTTTGTTTTACTTAATGGTTTTCATTTTGAAAACGAAGTATATGAAAGACAAGCTAATGGTAAAGGTGAGTATAAAAATAGAGGTTGTAAAAGAATACTTCCTATTAAATATACTCCTGATTTTATTGGCGATGATTTTATTATAGAAACTAAAGGTCGTGCAAACGAAAGTTTCCCTATGCGTTGGAAGTTATTCAAACAATTAATTGTTAGGCAATTTCCAGGGATCACATTATACAAACCACAAAATCAAAAAGAATGCGACGAGACAGTAGCAATAATCCTTTCGAAGCAAAAAGGATAGCTAGACAAAAGTATGCCGAGCGTCAAATTGATAAGTTTGTCAAATGGAGCTGGGATATACGAGGTAAAGTTAAATACAATGAATTAGTAGAATTACAAGACGAATATAAAATAAAAGTTTATGGATAAAGAAGAAAACAAACCATTATGGTCAATCGAAATAGGGTTTTACCCTGGAGTATTAATAGGTGCTAGGACATATCCTGAGCCTGACCAAACAACACACGTGTTATATATTCCACTTGTGGATATTGCATTAACAATTTTTAAATAATGGATCAAGATGTAGAAACACAATTTCACACGATAGACCTGTTTATACGGTCTGTTTTAGATGATATGGATAAAGTATCAAAGTCTACACGAAAGATCGATATAATGGCTTATATTGATGCCTGGAAGACTGATTTAAAGACTGTACAACACATAATAAATATATAATGGGATTATTTGATGAAAGAGTAGCTTATAAACCTTTTGAGTACCCTGAGTACTACACAGAAGGCTGGCTAAAACAAGCGCAGGCATTTTGGTTACACACCGAAATATCTATGCAAAGTGATATTAAAGATTGGAACGAAAAATTAGATGATAAAGAAAAACACTTGGTCGGTAACATTTTACTCGGCTTTGCACAGACGGAGTGCGCGGTATCGGATTATTGGACACAGAAAGTAGTTGGTTGGTTTCCTAAACACGAGATACAACAAATGGCTATGATGTTCGGGTCACAAGAGACTATTCACGCTGTAGCGTATAGTTATTTAAACGAAACATTAAAACTAGAGGACTATGAAGCATTTTTACATGAGCCTGCTACGGCTGAGCGCTTTGATAATCTTGTTGCTTACGATGGTAATAATCCAGTTGGCATTGCTAAATCACTTGCTGTATTCTCAGCTTTCGCTGAAGGAGTTAGTTTATACTCTGCTTTTGCAGTGCTGTATTCTTTTCAGTTACGCAATTTGCTTAAAGGTATTGGACAGCAAATGAAATGGTCAGTTAGAGACGAAAGCTTACACAGTAAAATGGGTTGTAAACTATTCCGCGATATGTGCAATGAAAACGGGCAGTTGCTAAACTTATGTCGAGAAGATATAATAAAAGCTGCGGAAACCATGATTAAATTAGAAACTAAATATATTGACAAAATGTTTGAAGCTGGTGATATCGAAGGTATATCAGCTAATGACTTGAAACACTTTATAAAAAAGAGAACAAATGAAAAACTTGTGGAACTCGGTTACGTTGACTTGGGATCGTATTTTGCGTATGACACCAAAGCAGCAGGCAACCTTGATTGGTTCTATCATCTTACCGGCGGGGTCACTCATACTGATTTTTTCGCGACTAGGCCGACTGATTACTCAAAGGCTGGCGAAGGCGAAGACTTCGAAGACATATGGTAGAATAGGATTAACAGATTATGAATTAAAGGAAGACTTAGAATGAAAACACAAAAACAAAGTAGAACAGATCTATTAGAGAAAAAAGTACAAGCATTAATTGGTGTAGTACAACAACTATTAGATGAAACAGCTTATCTAAAAGATCTAGCTGTAGGAACATTAGAAACAATTAAACAAATGGACGACTATGAACAGGCGATCGAAGACCTTAAAAAGAAAATGGTTGAAGAATCTGGTAAGGCAGAAGAAGCTGACGCCAGTGGAAAGACTCTCGAGTAGATTAGGATATATGGGGACGGCATTTATGATGATGTCTCCCCATTTATTACCGGATCAAATAGGGATAGTTACATACATGATAGCAGGTACATTATCAATACCTCAAGTGTTTGTAGCAAAACAATGGAACTTAGTAGCAGTTAATTTAAACGTAGCAATAGCCTACACAATATTATATTTATCATAAATGTGGAATGAAAATTGGAAAAAAGGAGAAGATTACCCTACGTGGGGTAATACGGACGTATACAAGAAGACAATATCCGGGGGATATCTATTTGACGGAGAGTCACCTAGAGAAGCATACATGCGCGTCAGTAAAACGGTTGCTCGTAGATTATATAAGCCGGAAATGGCTGAAACGTTTTTTAGTTACATCTGGAACGGCTGGCTTTGCCTTGCTAGCCCTGTACTTTCAAATACCGGCACTGATCGCGGTTTACCTATCAGTTGTTTTGGTATTGACGTCGCTGACAGCATACAAGACATAGGACAAAAGAATTTAGAGATGATGCTACTCGCTAAGCACGGCGGTGGAGTTGGTATCGGTATTAATCAAATTAGACCCGCTGGCGCAACAATAACAGGTAATGGAACATCAGACGGAGTTGTACCCTTTTGTAAAATATATGACTCAACAATACTCGCGACTAATCAAGGATCAGTCAGAAGAGGAGCAGCATCGGTTAACATCAATATTGAACACGATGATTTCGAAGAGTGGCTTGAAATCAGAGAACCTAAAGGAGATGTTAATAGACAATCGCTTAACTTACATCAATGCGCAGTTGTGGGTGATAAGTTTATGCGACGCCTTGAACAAGGAGATGCGAATGCTAGGACTAGATGGAGTAAACTACTTAGAAAGCGAAAGGCAACTGGAGAGCCGTATATCATGTTTAAAGGAAACGTTAACAAGGCAAATCCAAAAGCATATAAAGAAAACGGATTAAAAGTACATATGACAAACATATGTTCAGAAATTGCATTACACACCGATGAGAATCACAGCTTTGTCTGTTGCTTATCATCATTAAACTTAGCAAAATATGACGAATGGAAAGACACTAACCTTATTTATGACGCCACTTGGTTTCTTGACGGTGTTATGGAAGAATTTATTCAAAGGGCGAAAGGACTACGCGGATTCGAGAATTCTATACGATCTGCACAGAAAGGGAGAGCATTGGGACTGGGAGTCCTCGGCTGGCATACTTACTTACAAGAGAAGGGTATTCCTTTCGAAGGTTTATTATCTCAGTTTGAAACTAGGAAAATCTTTTCGCAGATTAAAATCGAAAGTGAAAGAGCTTCCATGGCTCTTGCTGAAACTTATGGTGAGCCTCTGTGGTGCGCTGGCACTGGTTATCGCAACACTCATTTGCGCGCCGTTGCTCCTACTGTCTCTAACAGTAAGCTCTCTGGAAACGTAAGTGCGGGTATTGAACCTTGGGCTGCTAATGTGTTTACAGAGCAATCAGCTAAAGGAACTTTTATAAGAAAAAATCCTACGCTTTTAAAGTTATTAAGAAAACATAAACTGAATACAAATGAAATATGGAATAAGATCCTTGCTGACGGAGGTTCGGTTCAGGATATTGACGAGCTTAGTGATATTACTATGGGGCATGATATACCAGCTAAAGAAGTTTTTAAAACTTTTAAAGAAATAAATCAACTAGAGTTGGTTAATCAAGCTGGACTGAGACAACAGTATATAGATCAATCGGTTAGTTTGAATTTAGCTTTTCCTAGTGAAGCAACGCCTAAGTGGCTTAACAAAGTACACTTTGATGCTTGGAAAAATGGAGTGAAGACTTTATATTATACGAGAACAGAGAGTGTTCTACGTGGAGATATTGCACAGCAAGCGATGAGTGAAGATTGTCTTGCGTGTGATGGGTAGTTATAATAGGAGTAATTCGATGAAAGTACTTAAAATAGGTACTTTGCTCAAAACTTTACTAAAGGCTAAAGGTTATAACTATTTATATAGTATAATAACTTTTTGTTAGTTGTTTAGTTAGTTGAAAATTGGGGTGTCATAAACGGCACCCTTTTTTTTCATATGCTATACATGTTTTAATATACCCACATTACGTTGGGTGATTTGTTTTTATCTATATCTACGTGAATAAACGCACCGGCTACGCCTAATCTATTAAATCCTACTTCTCTTAATACACCTTCTAGTTTAAATCTGTCTACAGAATTAGTGCAAGATATATCTGCGGCTAAGCCTTTAAGATGTGAAGAAGAAGGTTTTCCTCCTACTTTTTTATTGTGCGCAACTGTTCTATAGCCTGAGTTTATTTTTATAGGCTTGCCAAACTTTTTACGAGCAATATCAAGCATGTTTAAAAGCTCTTTACTCATTTTGCTACCGCTACCTTTTTCGTCAGGCGAATCAAATTCTTCTAACTTAAAATACCTCACTATTCTTCTTCTTTAACCTTAGACCATTTAGCTATAGTATAACCTATAGTAACTACTAGTAATATTATTTTTAACCAGTCTTCTATTTGCGTAAAAGTTGTTACACCTAGTGTACCACCGTTCATTGCGTATATTTTTATATCTGTTATACTCATTTTATTTATTTACCACAGGGCTCACCTGTTTTTACGTTAATCCAATTTTCTTTTTCAAACCAGTCTCGCAATGTAGCTCCTTTTTTTCTAGCACCTTTAACCTCTGAACTTGTTGATCTCTCTCTTTTACCTTGAGACGCTGCAGACTCTTTAGCCCTGACAACTTTATCCTTAGCCTCTTTGCTCATTGATTTCACCTTAGCAGCAGGTAAACACACTTTGCGTGTACCTCCGCCTTTAGTTTTATTTAAGGGTGTATTTCCTGGTTGTTTATACATTATTTTTTCTTTTTATTACCAAAATTACTTGGCCCTCCAGCTTTAGTGCATCTAACTCCCCAGCCTGAGGCATAAGCACTTGGCCAAACTTTAAATTTTTTCTTAGCAGCTGCTTTACAAGCTCCGCTTATTTTTGCGTACAATGGTGAACTCATTTTTTTATTTTAAGCGTTAATTTATCTTAATTTTCTTTTTCTAAGTGTTCTAGTTTTTGTTTTTTTAGTTTTCTTTGACTTTTTTGTTTTCTTAGAAGTTTCTTGCATACCTAGATTCCATTCATTCCAACCTGCTAACAAAGCGATTCTTTGCCACTCTTCTACATTCTCTCCTAAAGCAGCGTCTATGTTATTTATTTTCTTAATTAACCTATCTAACGGTACGTTGGTAGCGGCAGATATAACTTGACCACCAGCTAAATAAGCTGGGTTGTCTAAGCTAAAACCTTTTTCCATCATTTCATCTTTATTCCATTGATAAGCTCTAGATGCGTTCTGTATTTGTGACACTTTAGCAGATAAAGGTGGTGATACTTTTAAAAGATCAGACACTAAAACTCTTTCTACGTTTGGTCGTTTTTTATCAAGCTCGGTATTTAACCTTATAGCTGTATTCTTTAAAACACTAGCTATAGCGCCTACGTAACCAGAGCCTCTCATAACAGAGTCTGCCATACCATTTAAGGTTTTGTAAGAATCTTGTTTTTGTTTTTCAGACATTTCATCATCTTCATCAAAAGCTATAGCAAATAAAGCATTTTGAAGGGCGTTAAATATTAAGTTTTGAACAGCTCCGTAGTAAAGTATTTTAGATATGTTTTCTTTTTTACTACCTCTACCGTCTTTAAGATCCATATAAGCTTTTTTCATTATACGGTTGTATTGCATAGGTGTATTTGCAAAAGCTAAAACAACTCTACCTAAATCGCTAGATTGTTGAGCTGATATTCTATCAGGTCTAGATGATTGTTGGTTTTCTTCCGATGTTTCTCTCCAGTCTTTAAGAGCTTGCTTCTCTGCAGCAACCTCGTTCATACCTTCTTTTACGTATTTTTTTATTCTATTTCTATAATACGTAGAACCTCCAGAAGCTATAGCAAAACTATCAGCAACTTGTGTTGGTGTAAAACCAAATTCAAGAAGTTTATTGACAACTCCTCTAACACCACCTTTTTTAGCCATATCAGCAATATCTGCTTCGTTTACGTTCATACGTAAACCGCTTCTTCTTTCTTTTAGGAAATCAGAGTTCATTAACGTAGAGAAGTCTTTCCAATACTGTTTCTGGTTAGCAAAAGCTTTTCCAGCTGCAAATATGTTGTTGTCTTTAAAGTTTAAGTAATTAAAAGAAGATAGTGTTTGAAGTACAGCTGATCTTGTGTTGAAGAACATGGTTACACCAATACTACCAGTTAACCAGTCAACCAATTTACCTGAAAACTTATCAGCGTTATTACCTCTGTTTCTACCAGTTTCCATACGTTTTAATATACCTTCCATAGAAGATCTATAATTTTTACCAAACGCAGCTTCTAATTTATTTAAGTTTTGCTCAGAAAATATTTCACTAACGTTTTGTTTCCAAGGTTCTAAATATTTAGCTCTTTTAGTGGTGTTTAATGCTTGTAGTAAATCCGTAGTGATTGTTCCAGTAACCCAGCCTTCTCCTGGTTTTGCGTACTGATCACCTTTTAATATATTTACTAGTTGTTCTGAAAAAGAACTTAACTCTGGAGATTTTTCTACAAACTCATTAAGTGATTTTAAATCTGCCTTACTTAAGCCAGGAACTTCCATACCTTGCTTACTCCATATATTAACTCTAACAGCTTGCTCTTGAGTGAAAGGTTCTCCAGGTAATTTTTTTCTTAAATTTTTAGGTACAGAGCTTATTTGTTTTTTTAATGCGTTAAAATCGTTTAACATAGCTATCCTGTCTCTAGATATATTATTCATAGCTCTAGCGTAAGGATCTAGCATTGTTTCTTTGTAAAACTTCATTTGAGCTTCACCTTTTTTACCTTTAGCTAAAGTTGTGTATAGCAAACCTGTAAAATCATTAGCAGAATAAGGAACAAAAAAGTTTAATTTACCTTTTCCTTTTCCAGCAACCTCACCTTTAACTCTAGCGTATTTCTTTTGAGCTCCAATACCTGTTTTAAACTCTAAGTATTCGTTAAATGTTTTACTTAGATCTATGTCTTTGGAAGCTTTAGCTTGTTGCACTTTAGATTTTACATCTATTTGACTTAATATATCTTTTACAGCTTTAACATTTTTAATAGCGTCATCTGCAAAGTAAAAATCGTTGTAACCTTCACCCGCTTTGTCTAAAACCCATTTAGCCTTAGCTTTAGCGGTACCATCACCTAGACCGGTTATGTTTTTAAGCGGTATATCTATACCAGATTCTTTCATAAACTTCTGGATCTCAGCGGCAGATTCAGGTGGTCTAGCAGTTAGTATAAATACATCTTCAGTTCCTCTGGCTGCAGCTATTTTTTCAGCTACGCTAAATAAAGGCCCTTTTTCTCCGTCTATAACTTTACTAAATTCTTTAAAATCAAATTTAGCTCCTTGGCTCTCTAATAGATCAGCTTGCTTAGCAAACTCAGAAGCATTTATTTTACCAACTTTATTTCTTGTTATACCTGAGTAAACTTTCTGTAAAAATCTTTCAGGTAACGCTTCTCCAAAGCCGATATCTGTAGTTTCTATTTCGTATAGTCTATCCCCAAACTCTTCTCTATATCTATTAGCGCTTTCTTGTACTTGCTCCCAAGTTTTTCTAACAACAAAATCAGGTAAGGATCTTTCAACTCTAGCTTGATTTCTGGATATAGCAGTTTCAAGAGGTGTGTTTGCTACAACCATGTGAACTTCAAAACCTGCGTCTTCAAGTTGCTTAACTTTCTTCATAGTAGCATTGTAAGAAGCACCAGTGCCGTCAACAACCATACCGTCTCCGTTTTTAGCATACTTATCAAACTTAGCAACAGCTGCTTTTCTAGCTGCCGCACCAAGTTTAGATCTTGTAGATCTTTGTTCTTTAGTATACTCACCTTCTCTAGCTGGTAATCCAGCTTCTTCTTTCATAGCTTCAAGAGCTATATCTTGATTTACTACTTTAAAACCTCTTCTACCTAACTGTAAACCTTTGCCTATGTTTGTTTTACCAGCTCCAGGTCCACCAACCATAAATATAGCTTTATATTTATTAGCGCCTTGCGAAAAACCTCCTTCAACGTTTGGAGCCGTATAGTTTACTTTACTATTAGATCTAGCTAATGTGTCATCGAAATCAAATACTCTGATCTTTTTAACAGGAGCTTTTACGTCGTTACCTGCTTTTAAAGCTTTATCTAAAGACTTTAAATTTTCTATGCTTTCTTGAACACTTTTAGGTTTTTCAAAAAATTCCTTAGAAGCTTTTGTAGACGTGTTTTGCTTTAAGGCAGATTGAGCGTCTTTATAAGCTTGCTCGAAACCAGCTCCTTTTTTAACTGTTGTGTATGATCCATCAGCTTGCTTCTCGTAAAGAGTAAGCTCTGCTATGTTTCTGCCATAGTGGCTAAAGTTGTAGTATCTTTTCCAAGTGTTTTCAATACCGCCTAAAGGTATGGAGCTTTGATATTTTTCATTAACTATGTTATCCATAGTCTCTGGTATAATGCTAGCGTTATATTTATCTAGTATTTTTCTAAACTCTGATCTAGATATTTTGCCGTTTACATAATCAACAGCGTAAACCTTCATTACATTAGCCGGTGGATTGTGCTCATATCTATATTCTTTTGGGTTTAAATTGCCTTTTTGTAAAGCAAAACTGTTTAGATTAGCCGCAGCTCTTAGAAAGTTTTCCATAGTAGCTGTTGAGTTAGACAAAAACATGCCAACATCATTTTTATTACCTTCTTTAACAGTGTCTAGAAAATCTAAAAATAAATCTTTATTCTTGTTAGCATATTCTAAAGATTTTTCTAAAGTTTCTTTAGATATACCGCCAGTTTCTTTTATTTCTTTAAGAGCTTTTGTAGTAGCGTCTGCACTTTGAGGGGCTCTATCTACACTTAATCTCTCACCGTTGTGTTCTAAGTATTGAAACTTTTTTGTAGGTCCAGTTCTAACTATTTTTAAAGACTCTGAATTTTTTAAATAAGGCTCAACCAACACTCCTAAAAACTCTTCAGGTGTACCAAACAAACCTTGTCTTTTTCCGCCGCCTTTACCGGTTGTTTCTAAAACCCATCCAGCATCTGTTTTAACCCACTTATTTAAACCACTACCTGTTTTAGCATTGCTAACCATATGCTTTATAGTAAACGCAGCTAAGTCTATTAAATCTTGCTCTGATTTTTTACCAGCTTTTTCGTAGATAGTTTTATATCTACCAACAACAGAGTATACTTGTTCTGGACTGTCGAAGTTTAAAGACTTAGCGTCTAAGTCAAGCATAGATTTTAAGTTTTCATTAGCTCTTTGCTCTGAAACCTGCTCGTATAAAAACCTTTGAATCGACTTTGGCTCAGTGCCTTTAGAAAGAGCTCTACTAGCTCTATCATACTCACCAGTCATCCACTCTATAGACTTTATTAAATCGTTTTTAGTTTTTAAAGGCTTGCCATTTTTACTAGTTAAAAAGGTTTTATCAAATGAAGAGTTAAAAGCTTTTTCAACACTCATTCCAGATGATAAAGCATTGTAGAAGTCGGCTTCACCTTCTTCATACATTTTTATGTCTTTTTCGTTCTTTAAAAAGCTAGGTTTAAATTTATTTACTTTTTCTTTAGATTCTTTAATAACCTTACTAGCCATACGCTTAGACGTACCAGCTGCAATATCAGCTATTATTTGATCCGTGCCTTTAGCTGTCTTTATGCCAGATTCTTCAATCTTAGACCTTATAACTTTGTTTGTCAAGTTATCTACATAAACCTTTGTTAAACCCTGTAAGAGTGTCCCAAACTTAGTTCTATTAGCGCCTTTCATAGGTATACTTAGCTCACCAGCTGGTGTGATACCTATATCTTGCTGTAATTTTATTAAAGTTTTTGCAAACGGCTTTCTAAACTCAGGTTTTAACCTCCAAACTTGAACTTGAGAAGTTTTACCTAAACTTCTACCTTTAGGTGATGATACACCAGGTATTTTAACGTAAACCTTGTCATACATCAACTTAAGTAGCTTGTTGTTTAAACCTGTGGCATAGCCTTTAGCTTCAGGTGAAATAGCTGCAATTCTCTCTTGACCTTCTAGTGTTTTAAGCGTGACGTCTGAACCAGAAACATTGTACTCTGGCATCGTCTGCATAAACTCCTTAAACTCTTGCACGTTTCTAAAAAGTTTTTGCATTCTTGAAACCTCAGCTGCGCCCCCACCTTTACCGTAGTTTAAAGTAGATTTACCTGTAGCCCTATCATAGGGCATATCTAGCAATGCTTCAGCCACTTTTGGCGAATAATCATTAGCAGCTGTTTTGTATGTTAATTTATTAAACCCTGGCTCTAAATCTACAGACTCTTCTATTAACTCGCGTTTTATTCTTACTGACGTAAACTCTCTAACGTCTACAAGATCTTTTGTTTCCGCCTCTTCTTTAGCTCTTCTTTCAGCTAAAGCTTCAGGAGATGATTGGTCTACTATTTCTCTAGCAAACTCAGTGTCAGTACTTGTAGTTTTAAGTTTTCTACTGTACTCTTCTACTATTTTAGGACCAACTCTTAAACCAAGAGGTTTTTGCATGTAAGTACTTAGCTCTACTTTTTCTCCAGTTTTAGGATTTACAGGCTTATAGTTTCTAATCACGCTTTCGAACTGATCTAAAACTTTACCCGCTATCTCTGTGTTTCCTTTAATAGCACTAACTGGTACGCCTTTTTTAGCAGCCCATCTACTAACAGCCTCTACACCTAAGCTTACATACTGCTCTTTAAAGTCAGTTAGCTCCTTAGGCGTCATACCTTCTTTATTGTTCTTGTATTTGTCAGCTAGTTTACTAGCAGAAGCTTCAAGATCTTTAGATGCTTTTACTTTATCAACTCTATCCTGTGTTATTTCATTACCAAACGTATCAACTAATTTGTTTCCGTCAATACTAATATCACTAAACTTTTCGAAACTTTTTTTAATACCACGCGCAGATCCTCCTTCTGAAACTCTACCCATGCTGTACATAAATTCCAACAACTGCGAAGCTCTAGTTGAATTAGATGCACTTAAGTCTAGGCTTGAGCTTAAATCTAAACCTGCTTTTTTTCCTGTATTAACTAAAGTTCTTTTTAAGCTAGGAAGTAATCCTTTGTTTAAAAGCAAGTCAGCGTATTTAGGGTTTTGTAAAAACTCTATAGCATTCATAACATACTCTTCAGCTTTAACATCCTTGCCGTAGGCAAAATCTATAGCTTCTTCAAAAGTTAAATCTTTCTTGCCTTTGTAATCAAACCTTTTGCCTTGTAAAGCTTTATTGAAATCATTTTTTATAACATCTTTAAACTGCTTAGCAAGCTCAGGATTGGCTTTGAAAGCCATATCCATAAAAGCGTGCCCTACTTCATGAGCAAAAACACCAGGCTTGTACTTTAATATGTCTACTGTAAACTTTTTGCTGATAGGATCATATAGTGCTTTTGATCCGTCTGTTTTTTCACCACCCTCTACAATTTCTAACGAAACTTTATCTCCTAATATACCGGATTTTCGCATCTCATTGAACTGTCTATTGACTTGTCTTTGAGCTGCGGCGATACTAGCCGTGCCTTGGTTTATAACTTTTTTAGCAGCCTCAATTTCGTATTTAGTAGATTTATCGCTATTAAGCACTACTCTAGCAGCGTTCATGTTGTCTTTTACTGAAGCTATGTCTAATTTGTTAAAAGCTCTATCAGCAACAGCTGTTTCGCTTTTTAGTAAATTTACTAAGTTTTGTTTCTTTAAAACCTCACTATCCGTTAGTAGTTTTTCTTTACTAAAAGGACTTGCTTCTTTAAGAGATCTAGAAGTACTTTCTAAAGAACGTTTTTTTACAAAATCGTTGTCAAGTTCATTTTGTGTTTTCTCAAGCAAGCTTCTTTTTTCTGCTATACTTTTTAAATCTAACCTTTTTATACCTAAACCTCCTATTAAAGAAAAAACAGCCATATTAACAGCTACTCTAGACCCTACTTCTCCTAAATCTCCATACTCTTCCTCCATGCTTGAACGAAAAGCCTTGTTACCTACTACATCTTTATATACAGCTTCAGTAAACAAAGCTGCTTCAGATCCAACCGCACCACCTGGTCCAGCTAAAACTACTTTTTCTAAGAAAGGATTAAACCTAGCTAAGTCTCCTTGAAATCTAAAAGGTAATGCTTTTCGCATTAAAGCTCCCCCTGCAAAAAACCCAACACCACCACCTGTTTGAGATTCTCCTTCTGTTACAGCTTTAAATTTAGCTTCTTCTAATAAAGCTCCTAAAGTAAATTGTAGCGGTTTATTTGCTTTTTTAGCGGTTGTTACAAGTTGACCTGCTGCGTTAATATATGTGGCTTTTGTTCCTGCGTTTGCTATTAATCTAGTTATTCCTGCAGCTCCAGCTACCTTGTTGGCTAAAGCAAATTTAACTAGCTCTGGCATAAATGCTCCAACTCCTTCTGCAACATTCATTCCAAAACTTCGTTCAAAATTTTTCTTTTGATCTTCAGTCATAGTTATACCTGCTTCGGAAAAAACGCCTTCTAATATGTCTAACTCTTTTCTAGCTGTAGTACCTATTGTTTCAGTAGCTTCCGCACCAATCGTAGCTTCTGTAGCAGCTTCAAAAAACCTAGAAGTTTTTGATTGCTCTATACTACCAGGATCTATGTTTAATAAATAAGCAGTTTTAAAAGCTTCTCTTTCAAGGTTTAATTTTTTTCTATCTTTGTTAATAGACTTAAGCGTTTCACCTAACTGAGGGATAATTCCTCCTTCTGGGTTGTATATAGATGACTGCAGTAACTCTTCTTGATCTTGAAAATTCATTAGATCAGAGTACTTGACGTTTTTAAACACACCACCCTCTGCTTCGTACCCGTAATTATTTAAAGCAATAGCAAGCGTTCCATCTGTAGGTTTTAAGTCAATAGTACTATTTCTATTTTTTTGGTAATCTTCGTATTCTAATACATGACCAAAATAAGCTTGCTCTAAACTCTCTAGATCTAAATCTTTATAAAAGCCTTCTAACTCGTTCAACTCGCCTTCAAGATTAGTCATTTCATCTTGCTCACCCGCAGAATTTTTAGCTTCTACTTCAGGCTTAGTTAATCTCTGCCCTGTTTTATTATCAAACATGAAGGTAAGATCTTCGTTATAAGTATTAAGAGCTTCATCGGCTAACGGTGATAGTTCTTTTAACTTTACTTGAGCAGCTAGTTTTTCATCATAAGTTCCGTCTCCTTGCAGTATTTTTTGTTGCTCTCGCGTTTCTTTTATTAGATTAGCTAAATTTTTAGCCTCTTTAGATACTTCACTTATATGAAGCTTAGCTCCTGTGTTTAATTTAAAATCGTAACTACCTTCTTCTAACGCGTCTTCCACTAAGGCTCTAGCTGAATTCTGCTCTTGCTCAGCTTCTTGTTTTGATAGTTTTTTAATTTTAGCTTTAACTATATTATCTATGTCATAGTCTGATGGAAATTCTACATTAGGAAATCTTCTGTAGTGAGATTCTTTTATTTCAGACCTAATGTTGTCAAAAAAAGAAGGATCTTCAGATAACTCACTTATAGATCCTCCCTCTATATCTAACTGATACGGAGTATTAGAGTTCAATACAACGTTAGCTGTTGATTCTAGGTTTTTTACTTTTTTTATATACTCCTTAGGTGTAGCTTTAGGAAGTTGCACTTTTCTTGTCCCAGTGCTTTCCACAGTTGTTTCATTAGTTGGTTCTTCTAAACTTCTAGTGTAAGGCAAGGCATCTTTGTCATCTTCTATATCGACATTGTTTATTCCAAACTCAGCAAAAAACTCTTTATCATTTAACTTTTCTAAATCCAAAGAACCATTTTCCTGCTTTGAATCCATACTCTCGGATGCTATCTCCGGTTGTGGTGTTACAGCTGCATCCTGTTGCGCAACACCGTTTGCTTTTCCCTTTTCTTTAAGATTATATTCTTTAACATACTCATCAAATCCCATGTTGAGATTTGAAGCAGCTAGTTTTACATCTTCTAATGAGTATTCATTTCCTTCGTATTCAAACATAATTTAATTTTATTTATTTAAACCTGGTAAACCACTTGTCATAACTCTTTTTTCTCCACGACCTTGTCTTCTACTATCAATATACATTGGTATTTGTTCTGCTACCAAATCCGTTATAGCATCAGATCCATACTTAGCGTAGTCCATTTGACTTGCTAGTCTAGCTATATCTTCAGCTCTATTCATATCGAAGCTCTGTGCATCATCGCCTTCACCTATTGTTACTGTATTGCCTTTTTTAGATACTCCCTCGAGACCAAAGTATTGTCTTATCGTGGACAGCGGGTTTGATAATAAACCGTCGACAATAGTAGTAGTTCTATCTTGTATTCTCTGCTTTTTCTCTTTTCTACTTATTTCAGACTGAGTTAGTTTTGTAGTATTTTGCTTAGGTCCATCAACATGAACTGGAATACTACTGTTAATATCACTTGCTGCGTTGTTTATAATATCTATAACACTATCTTTTAAAGCTGGCAAGTTTTCTGTTTTAAACATTTCACTATCAATGTCAATATTTTCAAAACCAGGTAGCAAATCGTCTTTAATTAATGAAATAACATCAGATCTAGACGCTTCATTGATAACGCTTTTTATTCTATTGTTAAACATACCCATTTGAGCCTTATTTAATGGTTTTTTAGAGCTAGCTACTTTGTCTACTAAATCTAAAATACCATTAGCTGCATCTATTGACTTTAAAGAGTAATCAGCTAGTTGAGCGTATGGCTTATATTCACCATCAACCTCAAAAGTTAAATTACCAAAATCATCTATGTTCATATTAGCTACACCTGAGTAAATATCAGCTAAACCGCCTGATTTACCATCTACGTAATTAGCTTTAGATATTCTGCCGTTTTCCACGTCATCAAGGTATTGCTGCTGGTTTTCTCCTATAGCTTTTTGTTGCACAGCCAAGTTCTCTAGGTTACTTTTAACTTGGTTCATTTCTTGAATATTCTGTAGATAAGCAGGAGATGTTTTTGGTATAAGCTTGTCTTGAGCTCTAAATGCAGCGTTAGCATATATATCTCTTTGACGCATTATATATTCTTGCTGTTGCTGTTTTTGCTTAGGAGTTAAGCCAGCTTGTACAGTTCCACTTTCTGCTAAACTTAAAAACTGGGCTACTTTTTGCCTGTCTCTTGATAATAATTGTTCTTCTGTCATTTTATTTTAAGTTTATTAACGCATCATACCCGGAAGCGCTTGTCCTGCTCCGCCTAATATGTTTCCTACTCCACCTAGAATAGCTTGTTTCCCAGCAGCTCTAGCTTCGTTAGCTGCGCCTAGTCGTTGACCGGCCATACCCATTAGTGTACTTACTTTGTTTAACTCAGCGGCTCTCGATTGGCCTTCACCTTGTCTTTCTAGTAGTTGATTCTGTGATGCTTGTTGCATTTGTGCTGATTGATTAGATCTTTCTTGCTGACCTATTGATATACCTGCTCTCTCAGCGTTTAAAGACCCTTGATTAGCCATAGCTTGAGCTAAAGCGGCAATGCCAGATCCTCCAGCTGCTCCTTGCATACCGGACATTGTATTTGCCATTGACTGTTGTTGAGCTCTTTGAGTGAACTCTGCTTGTTGTTGATTTACAGTAAGATCTTCATATACATTCTCTAAATTAGTATATAAGTTCGATGTATCTTGCATTTCAAACTGATCTTTTCTTCTATTGAACTCAGTTTGAGCTGCTCTTTGCTCTCTTTTTCTTTTGCCAGCTCCAATCAAACCGCCGGCTATACCTGCGATTCCTTGGACTCCTGACATTATTGCACCCATTGGTATCATATTCTATTACTTTATATATTATTATTACACGTTATTTGCTACTCTCAAATATCTCTGAGCCTATAGAAAACAATTCTGCAGAAGCAGTGGAACTGTTTCTAAATTGTGCCTCTGCATAGTAACCTTTAAGCTGCCCTAAAAACCCTATAGGATTCTCTGCATAAAAAACAAAATCACTTTGAGTTGGCGGGGCTACGCCTGCAGCTGCGTTTACAGTTATAGAAACTGGATTATCAGTTATCGATATTATTGGCCCCATTTCTACCTCTGTATTTGTAGTTGTGTTTAGGTACCAAGCAATATCCCCTACTTGAATTCCTTCAGGTAAGGGGTTTGAAAATGTTAAAGTTATATTTGCCATAATTTTATTGTTTTATATTAAGGAAAGCAAACTCTTAAAGCTGTCCAAGCTGTTCCTGTTGGCCCTGTTACTCTAAGGGTTGCTACAGGGTTTTCATTATAATCTAGTGAAGTATATTTCCACCACAATACTTGCCTGTATACTGTACCTGTTCCACCGGGCTGCATTGTTGCTATAGTTTCACCGGTAGCTGCGTTAAATTCCGTTTGTCTCGTATCTATAGTGCCTTTGTCTGTACCAATAAACTGCAATGTGCTTGTTGTTTGAGGCACAGTTGGTATTGTGTTTGTTGCTTGAGTCCCGTATATATTATCAAAAGGACCGTTGTTTCCAGATGTGTTCATTCCAGAAGTGGCAACTTTATTGTTAAGCCCAGGAAGACCGTGCATTAGCTCGAACTTGTCAGGTACGCCTTGTGGGTCAACTAAGAAGCAAACAATTCCACCTGCTGGATCTAATTGAATAACTGTATCATCAATTCCTTCGCCTCCATTAGGCACGATATCATCACAAGCAGCTACTGGTATTGCCTTAAAAACTTCATCTAAATTCCAATTAAATGTAGTATCAGCTACACCTGTTCTAAGCAAATCGTATACAAAAGTTACTTTAAGAGAATTATCCGCAAGTCTTTCAATTACAAAATTTTCATTGTTAAAAGCAATTAAGTTACCATTGTTACCCCAAGCGGAAATTTCCGTTTCGTCTGTTACTGTTATATTAGGGGATATACTTATATTTGTAGTTGTAGTATCTGGAGAATTATATTGAGGACCGTTGATAGCTGTGATAGTATACTTATAAGGTGCATACCCATTTTGATTTTCCAAATAAGACAAATTAAACTGATCTCCAACATTCAAGACTCTATCTGTTGTAGCGTTAATTATATCTATGCTGCTCGCATTAGTATAATCCCCGCTAACTTCTAGCACTGTAGGCTTAGTATTAGAAAGATTTGCCTCTATAAACCCACTGTTGATATCTAAATATGTGCCAGCTGCAGAAGTTAAAATTCTTGTTAAATTAATAACAGAAGATGGATCAGAGTAAGGCCCGACTTCTTTGGTAAAAGTTGTTAATAATGGCACTTTAATTTCTTCGTTGTTAAAACCTGTTATACCTTGTGTTGATGTTCCTGTAAAATTTATTCTTGGAAGCAATCCATACTGCGTAAGAGTTATTGGATTTGGCTGTGAAAAAGCCGGATCAATATCTCCTGAAAAAGTTATTGTATAAGATAACGGCGTAGGAGATCCGCTGGTATTAGCTGGTATAGATACAGGTATGCTTAAAACCCCCGTTTCAGGAAGTGTTACGTTAGTTACAATAGGCGTAGTAGTCGCATTGTAAGCTAGCTCTGCAGAAAATACCGCTCCTTCACCTCCATAAACGTTTAACTCAAAGTTAACCCCAGAAAAAGGAATTACTGATCGATATGGCCCATAAGATGTTACATATTGAGGTGCAACGTAAATTTGTTTAGCCGCAACCTGAAAAATAGCTAGTCTGTCTCCCGCTATACTTTGATTAGGGTAAGTATAATTAACTGCGTAGGAAATACCTGTTAAATTACCGTCCACATCATAAGTAGGCCCTTGAACTATATTATAGTTAGATGCATTACCATTCGTAACTTGTAACCCTGTCGATGTTAAGTAATAACCAGAAGCAGCTGCATAACTTCTTGTAAGTAATAATTCATTTTCCCCTACCAACCCAGAGTTAGTATAAGGAGTGTTAGACTCGTTAGTATCGCCTGTTATATTAGCTCCTACGTTAGCGGATATTGTTCCGCCTATAGTTATTTCACCAACTTCACCTTCTCCTACGACACATAGAGGTATTGTGTAATTACCAGAAGGCATAACAAATCCTGTGTCAAAAGTTACAGTACAAAGTACGTTTAAGCCATCTTGAGTAAAAACAACAGACTGTACTGCATTATCAGAAAAGCTAGGATCTAGCGAAAAATCCGCAGCTGTTGCTGTATAACCTGAGTTTGGGACAATTGTTATTTGCGCAGTTGGATATAGCACAGAAACATTATCTCCTTCCGGTATAGTATACTGTATATTTGTAAATGTATAATTATTAAAACTTGGCATATTTTTTTATTGTTATGGCTGAGGACAGCTGCTTAGTGTATTATATTGTGTAACTGAATCAATAACTCCATCTGCTCCAATTATAACTATGCTATAACTGTCAGGCACTGTGGCGGTATTGCCAGGGTCTAAAGCTGAATTTTCCGGAACAGGACCTACTTGTTTTGTATATAAAAAAGCACCTCCGTTAGGAATAACAATTGAGCCCGGTTCTAATGTGTTAAAGTCATACATTTGAGTGCCTACAGCAATCCCGTCTGAAAACACATACTTAAACTGGTTTTGTCTATAAATTTCAATATTTGAATAAGCTCCTTGAAGAACACTATAAAAATTATCTATAATACATTTAGCATCTTGAGCGGTTGAAGCGTCTTTTATATCGCTAAGAACATTACCAAGCATTTTTCCGTCCCACGCAAACCAGCCCTGGAAAGTAGTGTCGGGGGTTGGAGAACCTGAGCTGCTGCAAGTTTCGTCTATTGTAACAGTTAGTAAGTAATCTTGAGGCGTGTCATCTCCACAATCTAAACAAGGTCCTATTCCGCTTCCATCCGGTTCACACCCAATTAAAGTTCCTTTTATATAATTAAAATACTTGCCTTCTTTCTTTTGAAATTCTTTAACAATTCCAGCTTCAAGATCTGTTCTAACAAAGCTAGTATACCAACCGTGCTTTTTAATTTGAGAAGCTGTAGGTATTATTGTATTAGCATTAATTTCAGCAATAGAATACCATTCACTTCCACTTTGATATTCATAAATTCTAGAAGCTGTACCTGTATAATTTAATGTGCTAAACCCTTTAACTACTTGAGGCATTTCATTTATTAGAACATTGAACGAGCTATCATACTGAATTCCATAAAAGTTATTATGCAATGTATTAACTCCATGTACCCATAAGCGCCCTTGTTTAAAGGTATAGTAGTTATTGTTTAATGTTACGCCGGATTCTTGAATAAAACTTTTTCTAGCTGTCCATCCATCAACACTTTCTTTGAATGACAATGTTGTGCTAGGCACTAAGCTATCAGGAGCGTCTTTACAATCAGGATCTAATTGATATTCAGCATCTAAAGAAAGTCTTTTTTGCCAGTAATTAGATAAGTTGTTTAATGTAAGATTGTATATATCTTTATCATCGTCATAACTACCTACAGCTGTAGTTGCTGTTCTCAGATTATCAGCGAAGAAGCTTGACATACCTTTTTCAGCAATGTTGGTTATGCCGTCCATGGACAGCCTTATTACTGCACCTCTATTTTTATCTGTAAAATAAGATCTAAAACCATAAGAAGCAAAAGATTCTGGATTTTTAGATATTCCAAATTCTCCAGCGTAAGGTACGGTTTGTCCTAATACCGCCTGGTTGGATGTTAAATTAGCATTACCATCAGCGTTAAATAACGCATCTTTGTTTGCTAACACTCTAAAACATTTATCTTCACAAAGTGTTATTAAATCCGTGTCTCTGGCATGCAATTTCTGTATTGTACCATGTATAGGATTAAGGTCCTTCGTAATTGGTTCTGCCTGTATAAATTGATTCAATCTGTTTATACCAGACGTAGAATTATACATTTGTGAAAATATATAACCACTTCCTCTTCGTTCTTCAGCGTATGGCTCATCAAGCACAGTAGATACTTTAGGTCCCTTGTCTATAGTTACGGCATTGTAGTCATCTCTAATTCTGTTTGATTCTACTCCGTTTCCATATGAAAAACAATTATACCAGTCTAAAACTTTGGCAGGAACTGGAACTGTGTAATCCGTAATTTCAAAAGCATTACTAGCTTCGTAATATAAATTAAGGTCTATATTTTCTTTTGGCTGTGTTTCAAAAATTGCTGGATTAGAGGATGATAATAGTTTATTGTCTTCATCTAAAATAGGCTCTACGACTTCCACTGTTGGCAAAACTTGGCTTAACCTATCCCAATCCCCCTCTGTAGGCATCCATGGTTCAATAATGATATCGTCAAGTTCAATAGCTATGGAAACCCTGCTGTTTCTCCCCTCATAAGATATATAATCTGTAGCGCTACCACCATTACGCGCACCACGCCTTGATCTTATTGCGTCTGCTGTAACAATTGTATATATCTTAGACACATCTCCAGCTTCTACTAATGTTTCTCCTGTGCTTGGATCAGTTATAGTCCCGGTAGATCTAAATCTTATTGAAGCTCCTGGTGATAACAATCCAGTTGGATTAAAATCCAACTCTACGCCTGTTCCACTACCGTAGCCACTTCCTGACATAAAACCAAACATACCATTAAGTTGCCCACCACTTTCTACTACATCTCCTAAACGAGAAATACCAAAAAACGGGGAGCCAAGTGTAGGGGGCTGGTAATTTTTCTGTAACATTATACTCGGACCAGCTGCTCCTCCGTTGCTAAGGCCTTGAAAGTTATTCCATGCTCCAACTCCTAATAAACGATATTCGTCAGGAGGATCTCCATTGCCACGATCCCAGCCTCCATCTCCATACCAAGTACCGACAGCTTCGTCATCTGCGATACCATATTCTCTCTGATCGTAACCCTCTGTTCTACCATCTGAATATGGGTGAGTAGCTATTATAGAAGACCCCTTTACTCCATATCGGGTTTGCATTGCTGTAAAAGATGCTATTATATTAGTGTCAAAAGCAAAATCTCTATTTATTTTTACAAAAAATCTACCTTCAAACTCAGGTTTTCTTCTTTCTACTAATTCTACAACATTTATATCAACTAAATCCCCAGGTGAAAGAAAAGTAGATTCTGGGCCTAGCGGTTCTCTTAATGTTACCGTGTAAACATCACCAATATTTGTAACTTTATTTATTTCTCTAGATTCAGTTATGCTTGATCCCTTCTCAAAAGTTATAAGTCTTCCGCTTTGCAATTCAGGTCCATCAATACCTGCAGAAGTAAAAACTACTGATAAAAAATTAGGTCCCACCCCGTCTCCTGAAGATAAAGTTCCCGGTGCGTATGTTGATGTTTTTTGAAATTGAGATATAAAAGCGGGAGCTTCATTCTCTATAGATAGTATTTTATACTCATTTAAAGTTTTTACAGGAATGTCATTATCATGCTGCTTCTTTAGTATTAAATAAGTTTCTTCATCAACTTTGTTTCTTTCAGATGATGGAAATGATAGCCATACGTTACCGTCTTCCGCAGGGTAAAATTTATCTAAAGCTAAATTGTAATACTCGTTAGAAATTTCTTTTATAAAAAACTTGTAATGTGTTGCCCAGCTAGGAGGGGGAGCATTAGATATTACAGATAAACTTGTTAAATTAGAGGAATCTTCAATACTTACTTTTGCAGATGCGTTTTTACTTGTAAACACGGGTGTTTCTCTGCCGTAGGGCCCTTTGTAAACTATACCTGCTTGATATGTTCTTATAGACTTTAAAGAACTAAAAGGCATTCTTATAAATTCAGGTTGAGAAACATCTTGATTTAGCGACTCCTCCCAGGGGTGAGCTTGTTTTTGTATATTTAAAGTTAAATCAACTTTATCAACACTAAAATTTTGCAAATAATTTCCATAAACAATTCTATTACCAATTATTTCTTGAGCCTTAGCTCTACGTGGCACGTTGTCCCAAGGTCTAAGTAATTGATTAGCCTCAACAACTGCTCCAATTAATTCTGTTTCAACTTGAAAAGATGTTGGTAACGTGTCTAATGTATATGGAGCGTACTCTTTTCTTTTTAGAGTATCAACTGTATATACGGTAGCATTATGACTTTCTTTATATAATATATCAATTTCAGAAACCTCTTCTGAGCCCCAATCTAAAGAATTTATAATTAGTTTTCTTACATTGTTAGTCATTCCTACGTTATATCCATCGGATGAAATGTACTTAAATTCATTGCCTAAAAAAGCTACATCAGAAAATGGAGAGTATGTGGAGTATTCATTGTCTATGTATTTCCATCTATAAGCAAACCTAGGGAAAATATATTCAAACATAGGGGATTCTTCAGATATCAAAGCTTCCCATTGAATTAAAACTACATTATCATCGTCATCGAATGTTCTTATTATATTATTAGAAATAGCTTGTATTTCGCAAGTTAATGTGTTGCCTGATATAGATGTAATTAATAAACTTACTTCATATTCAAAAGTTTCATTAAAGTCATTGTCTAACGTACCAGACATTATTATTAACGGGTTTCTCCCAGCTTCAAGCTCTGATTGCCATACTGGCGGTATAGTAGTAATATTTATTGTTACCTTACCGTCCCATCCAGATCCTATACTTGAATTGGCGTAAGCTGAAGGATCTGCTAAATATTCTCCATAAGTTGGAAGTGAAATAAAATTATTAGCATCAACAGCTGGGTTTGGCACATATGTAAAGTTTGGTGCACCGTTAGTTTCCTGAGAAACGGCTGACGGTACAGTTAAACTTACAGGCGTTATTCCAGTTCCTATTTCGTTTGCTCCAAATTTACTAGCTGATAAATCAAGAGTAGGAGCTGTTAACGGAGAAAGCTTAATTACAGTAATATCTGCTTCTACAAAATCAGGGCGCCCAGATAAATTTGTATTATAATTATTTTGGTTGGGTTCCCATTTTGGTATTTTACTTTGAGTTGCAAAATCAGTTGATCCAGTCTTGAACTTTTCAATGTTAATTTTCTTTGGCTCAGTCTGATCGTCTGTCCAAAATAAAAATTTATCGATTACGTTTATACCTGTAATTAAGTAGTCAGTTGAAAAATTTAGAATACCTGCAGTATCTACTAATACAGGGCTAACTGCATTTTTTACTTCGTCATATTCTGCAATAGCACTAACATTATCGCTAGCTATAAACCAATATATTCTTTCATTTATATCATTTCTATAAGATCCAATACAAACAGGATTAGTCATAGAGTCTATATATCCACCAGTCCAAGTTGCACCCGTACCTACTTTGCTTCTAATTTCTAAATTACCTGCAATGTTTTGCATAGTGCCGACGTCGCTAGCATCAGAATCTGCTAAGTCTAAGTTTAAAGCATCTCTATATTCTCCATTCGGAACTAAACGTTCGTCAAGGTCTTTGTTCATTTTACCTTTAGTAAAATTATGAATAAATTCTGGCATATATTAGTGTTTAATCCATTTAGACTTACCTCTCATTACCTGAGTGATTTCCTCTATTTTTATATTTGATAATCTTAATTTAGCATTTCTTTTTGCAACAGCGGCTTCTCTTTTAAACCTTGCGACCATATATTCTTGTACATTGGCTCTAGTTGCTAATATAGCGTGAGCAATATATTTGTAAATAGCTTCTTCAGCTAGCTTGTGTACAATCATTTCTCCGTCAGTAGCCAAGCCGTCACTTATATATTTCAATGTAACTATTCGACCTACCATATCAGAGCTAAATCTTATTATGCCTTTTATTTTGTCTATAAAGAAAACTCCGTTTGATTGAGCGTATTGAGGATCTAGTCCATATCTTTCACCATTAACTCTTCTATGAAGTTGACCTTCTAAATTATCTTCTGAGTTTTTAGGATTGCTAAAGCGCTTCCAAGTTTCAGAATCTTGAGCATATAGTATTTCACCGTTTTCGTCAAAGGTATACTCGTAGTCACTGTCTTGTATAATAGGTAATGGATCACTTGTTTTATGAGCAGGGTATATAACTCTTTCTACGCCGTCTTTATCTGTCCAAGTTACTTTTACATAGTTTACGTAATCTTGTGGTAGTATGAAGTATAGCTGAGGAGATATTTCAATTTCTTGAGACTTAAAAGAAGGTAGCGTGTCAAAGTTAAGCTCTTGAACACCTCTTTGAGCATGGAAGGCTACATCTGTTCTTTTTATTTTGCTTATAATCTTATCTTCACCTACATAAGCAATTATAAAGTTGTTTACAATATCTTTTAGTGAAATAGATTGGTAGTCACCATAATTTTCATCTAAGCTATTCCAAACCCCATCAGGGCCTAAATAGTATTCTTCATTTGTTTGATTTATAAGCCCCATCTATTATGATTTTTCTTGTTGGATAGTTTCTATTTCTTCTTGATTAATAACATTGTACATGTTATAATCTTTAATTAACAAGCTTGCATATTCTAGTATTTTTATAACCAGCTCTGTTTCTTCTGAAGGATGTAATTCGAAATTAACCGAATTAGCTGCGTCATATAATGGTTCGTCAAATACTATTTGATAAGCCCACTGAACTTTAGCGGGTTTTCTTATATAATTGCACGTAACTGCAGATGTTAATTCTGATGCTCCATAAACATTTACTCCAGCAGAGTCAGATGTGTATATAGGGCGTATATTAGAAGGTTTTGTTAGTGGAGACGAGTTGATATATAGAAGTTCATTTTTATTGATTCTTTCAGCTTCTATTTGCTCCGTAGATACAACACCGAAGTTGTTGGTTGTCGTGTTAGTATATATTATTGTACCAAGTCTATACATATTAGCTGGCAATGCAAATGAACTAATGCCATAAACCAAAGAGTTAGTTGTTTCAAATATATTAATTTTTTCATTCAATATGTTAAGCATATCAGAATATTCAGTGTCATTGCCGTGTATTCTGCCGAATTGGTTGATATCGTAAAAGTATTGTTCAAAAAGATCAAGTTGAGCCTGATTAGCGAACAAATTAAACTCTTGAGCTGTAACATACCCACGTTGTTCTTTATTAAGTATACCTAAAACTTTCTGATATACAGTATCTATGCTTACCGCCATATTGTTGTAAATTTATTATTTATAGTAATTAGGCCACCATTACAGCGGCCTAGCTACTATAATTAGTGACTTATAGTCTTTTAATTAAATGCTTGTAAACTTCCATACCATCATCCGTTTTAAAGAATGCAGCTAATGCTGAATATGGATGCTCATCAAAAGGAACTGTCATTAATTTCCTTTTTGTTTCACCAAATGTAAATGTTCTTTGATCTGGCGATAATTGTATAATACCCGCTTGCGTGGCTTTAATACCTATGTTTCTAAGCTCCACGTTTTCATCGTTAGCTAATTCTATGAATAAATAAGGATTTCTTTTAGCAAATATAATTAAGTCTCTTTTTAACTCTGAGCTACTTAATGTATCTACTTTATTTCCATATTCAACCCTTAAAATACTTTCTGCTTGATTTATGTCAAGCTCTCTAGCTAATGTTAACGCATCAATTTCCATGTTTATGTACTCTAGTTCGTCAACAGATTCTTGCACTGGATTATACTCTGTATATAGTTGATCTTTTAAAGGGTGATATAGAGATAGTATTTTTTGTAAATTTTGCATCTCTTTTGGAACTGTCAAAGCTCCATCCCTAAAGATAATACGACCTAATGTAGCCGTTCCCTGTTGTTCCTCTACAAAGGGTGAGTTTTGGTTTGTAGCATACCTTATTTCTTTTTGTTCTCCAGTTTCTGAGTTAAACCATAACAAAGGTCTAACAGCTGAGTGTTTTGCTGGTAGTGTAAAAATAACAGGTTTTTTATTGCCTTTTAATAGATATAATCTATCTTTAATTTCCCAACTTGGTTTAGCTGGTTTTTTAACTGGTGCAGTTTTAACTGCTACCTCTTGAGGTGCAACCTCAATAGCTTCTGCTTTTGTAGCTTTTTTAGCCATAATATAATATAATTAAATAGTTTAAAATTGTGACAATAGCCTTAGTATATAACTAGTAAGGGGCTAATGTCATATAAAAGTAATAATTACCCCCGTCAGTACAACGAGGGTAAGAATTACATTAATTTACTATGCTTGGGTTTTTTTCAACAATATAAAGTTGTTAGCTCCTTGAGTACATAGTGCTCTTTCAGAAAGGAAGTGTACGTTCATTTCATCAACAGCAGAAGTAAAGTTACCACCAACAGATCCAGTGATCCAAGACTTCATTTTACGATCGTCAGCTTCAGAAGCTCTGTAGCGTACGTGTAAGAATGGTCGTTGAATGTTTTGACCTAATTGCTGATCGTAAACAGTTGAAACTCCAGCAGGAACAACAACACCTAATACGTCATTAACTAATCCACGAGTTGTAGAATCGTTTAAGTATTTCCAGTCAGTTTTGTAGAAATCGTAAGATCCTCTACGGAAACCAGAAA
>OBOU01000006.1_pt1 | contig 27817 bp, 27 predicted proteins | sample 1494291 | NCBI WGS metagenome assembly OBOU01 (sample SAMEA3275627, study PRJEB22092) | marine metagenome | biome: ENV:00000447; feature: ENV:00002042; material: ENV:00002010 | collected 2014-06-20T10:30:00+00 | depth 20 m
ACGACTATGTAATTGCTAGTTTAATTCAATCTAACAGAATATCAGTTTCCGCAGCCTTCGTAACTGAAACACCCGTTTCTTTAGAGTGCAAGTTACACGATATTGTAACATTACATAGTACAAGCAAATGGGTACTTGGTCTTGTAACTGCTGTTCACATTAAAGCATTCCCGTCATCCTCATCATCCGTCGCTTCATCAGTTTCACCTTCTGACTCATCATCATTCACACCTTTGCCATATTGTTTCTTAAAGACAGAACCTTCTAATCCATCTTGCTCCTCAATAATACTTGTTTTAAGCAGGCTTCTTTGGTATGAAATTTTGCCATCCTTCCAGTGATTCCTTGGACAATGACTTTTGTTTTTTCATCAATAAAAATACTGAGATTGCTTTCAATTTAGTGATTGTGGGTTTGTCAGCTTTCCAGGCGGATACTGCTCTGTCGGCGGCTTCTTTTAATGTTGCAGCGCGAATTATTGGTAAGCCACTTTTTGCAAGTATTCTCTGACCTTCTTCAACATTTGTTCCTGATAATCTTACTATGACTGGGATGTTGATAGGATCGTCTTTTAGTGCTTGGACAACGCCTTCTGCAACCCAATCACATCTATTTATTCCAGCAAATATATTTACTAAAATCGCTTCTACTTTTTTATCTGACCTCACCAACCGAAATGCTTTTGAAACTCTCTCTGGAGTTGCGCCTCCTCCAATATCAAGGAAATTAGCAGGCTCTCCACCGGAGAGTTTGATAGTATCCATAGTTGCCATTGCAAGACCTGCACCATTTACAATGCAACCAATGTTTCCATCTAAACCTACGTAGCTTAATCCTCTATCAGCAGCATTACTCTCACGAGGATCCTCTTGGCTTTTGTCACGTAGCTCTGATATTTTTGGGTGTCTAAACAATGCATTGTCATCAAACGTCATTTTGGCGTCTAAGGCTATTACTTGGTGATCGGTTGTGACAACTAATGGATTTATTTCAACCATTGTTGCATCTAAATCTTGAAATGCATTAAAGCACCCCATTAAAGTGCGCACCATTTGCTGTGTTAATGAGGGCTCTATGCCTAATTGAAATGCAATTTCTCTAGCTTGGAATTCTACCAACCCAACCGCAGGATCTATTGATGCCCTAACTATAGATTCAGGCCTGTTTGCAGAAATTTCCTCAATTTCCATTCCACCTTCCGAAGAAGCAACTATCATTATTCTTTGTGTTGTGCGGTCTAAAACAAATCCAAGATAAATTTCGCGGTCAATTGGAACACCTGCTTCAACATATAATCTATAAATGCCTTTTCCTTCAGGGCCTGTTTGATGCGTAACTAGCTTTCTTCCCAACATTGAAGAAGCCGCTTCTATTATTTCATTATCATTTGAACAGACCTTAACACCCCCGGCTTTACCTCGACCGCCTGCATGCACTTGGGCTTTAATTATCCATTTATTACCACCCATTTCTCTTGCACGGTATGCTGCTTGCTCAGGACTATAGGCCAAACCACCATTGGGTACTTTAACTCCAAAATCCCTCAAGATCTCTTTGGCTTGATATTCATGAATATCCATTGATATATCTCCTATTCAGCCGCTATTGCTTTATTGTAATAAGTTTCTAAATTTGAATTGATGGATTCAATATCGATACCTGCGCCCATCTTATTCATCGCGATTGCAAAGCGGTTTATGATGTCAGTAATCGCTGATTGTGTAAGCTGATTTAAGATACCGATACGTACTTGAACTGGTGATGATAATGTTGGCCAAATACCGAAATTTTCAGCACGACAAGCTTGTACTAATTCCATTTCACGTCCAGCGAGATTGCCTGGAAGATTTAAAACTAGTAAACTTGTCATATTTGAAGTTACATCACATCCCATAGAAACAACGGCTTGTCGCAGGGCATTTTCGTGAAATATATAATCATTAGCTTTTTGTGTTAATCCATATTGTAATGTAATTCTTAAAGCCTCATGGAAAGCTGCTACTGCATATCCAGAATGTGTCCTGTGATAACCACCCTTTTCAACATCTTTTCCGTCAACAATTCCCCAATGCCGTGCCTCCATTATTGGGTGGTGACAATATGTATAGGATCCATTTGCTTTTAGGACATCTATATATTGGTCAGTAAAGCTAACTGGAGCATAAGTTAGTGGTAAACACATAACGCCTTTTTGTGGGCAAGATGCCCAAGCGGCAACACCCTCAAAGTTATCAATCTTAAAATCTTCAACGCCAAGTGATGATACAGCGTCAACTAATCCCATTGAGTTGTGATTTAAACATGCATCTGAAAAGCCTTGAATATCATTTATGCGGCCTGATCCAGTTTCCCAATGTGCCATGAATGCCCATTTTGGTTTGTGCTTTTTTAATGCAGTTTCAACCATCTCGCCTGTTACAGATTGTCCATGGGGCACTTCAATTACTGTAACGCTTGCTGCCTGTGGGTTTAAACTATCTTTAGCTAATTCATCTCTCGTTGCTGCTTTCATACGTAGTGTAAGGGCATCAATCCCTGAGAACGTACCGTTTGAAAATGCAACAACGGTATCGCCTGGCATTACTGCGCTAAACATACAATCCAAACCACTCCATCCAGTACCAGCAACACCAAATGTATAAATATTTTTTGTTCCAAACAGATCTCTCAGCATAAACTTACATTCAGTCATACCTCTAAGTACTGCTTCATGCATGTGATCTGCTATTCCTGCGCTTGCAAATCTTGCTAGAACTCTTGCATCTGTATTTCCAGGCCCAGGACCGGCTGCTAGAGTGTTTGGAATCTCAAGTTGTGGAAAAATATTGCTGATAGTCATTTTGAACGCTCCATTTGATTGTTGGTATAAAAAAAGCATATTCATAAAAATGGCACAACATTCTAAACTACCGTTATGGTATGTCTAAATGGGTAGTTTAAAAACTATACTTTAGTATTGTTTTGTGTTAATGCTTCGAAATATGTCTGAAAATGGGTAGGTTTTTAGTTAATTTCTGAAGGAGAATTAAAATTGAGCTTTAAATCAAATGAACAAATCAAGGTGGTTTTAGCTGAGTCGAATCCAATGATCTTATCAGCCATGTCTGAGAAATTTTCATCTGATGACAGGATTTCATTGATTTCAACTGTAACAACCGCTGAAGATTTTCTGTCAACTGTTCTGCGCGTAAAAGTTGATCTTGGGATTGTTTGTTGGACGCTACCGCAACTGGGTGGAGAAAAAATTATTGAAGTTTTGCGTGAAAACCCATCAGCACCTAAGATTTTAGTTTATGCACAAAATCATTCGCTTGATGTTTCTCGCCGCGCGTTAGCTGCTGGAGCTGCTGGATTTTGCAATGATGAACAAACCGTTGATGAATTATTGGAGACTGCAATAACTGTTGCATCTGGTAAAATGGTTTTTCCATTTATGGATGTTCGAGAGTTGCAAGATGATCCGTTATTTATGCTCACAAAAAGAGAAAGAATAATCTTGCAATTTCTTGCTAATGGGTCGTCAAATAAAGAGTTAGCAGAGAGCATGATAATTTCCATCAATACGGTTAAATTTCATCTTTCAAATTTGTATGAAAAACTTGGGGTAAAAAATCGTTCACAAGCGATCTCATTTTTTTACTCAAGGCGCTTAGATCAACTTCATGAGCCAGAAGGTGGAACGCGACTTAGGATAAATTAATTGACAAAATTTTATAAAAAAATGTGTTGACAAAGTACTATTTTATCTGCTTTCAAATCCAACCCTATCAGGAACGATAAAATTTAGGGATAAAATAAAATGAGTTTTCATACCATAGAACCAGCAAAAGCAAGACTAAATAGAAGTGAGCTTGCAGTGCCAGGAAGTAACGTACAAATGATTGAAAAGGCTGCAAAATCATCAGCTGATGTTGTGTTTTTAGACATGGAAGATGCGGTCGCTCCAGCAGATAAAGTGCAGGCAAGAAAAAACATAATCGAAGCGTTGAATGACATCGATTGGGGAAGCAAGACAATGTCAATTCGGATCAATGGATTGGACACTCACTACATGTATAGAGATATTGTTGATGTTGTTGAACAGGCTGGATCAAGGTTGGATATGATCATGATTCCTAAAGTTGGGACTGCTTCAGATGTCTATGCAATTGACATGATGGTTACCCAAATCGAGGATGCAAAAGGATACCAAAAAAGGATTGGTTTTGAACATATAATTGAAACTGCTTTAGGTATGCAAAATGTACATGAAATAGCATCTGCGTCGAAGCGAAATGAAAGTCTACATTTTGGTGTTGCAGACTATGCAGCTAGTACCCGTGCAAGAACTACAATTATTGGTGGTGTTAACCCTGATTATTCTGTTTTAACTGACCCTGATCAAGCTGGTTCAAGAGAAGTTCATTGGGGTGACATGTGGCATTATGCAATCTCTCGAATGGTTGTCGCTGCGCGTGCAAATGGTTTACGTCCAGTTGATGGCCCATTTGGAGACTTTTCGGATACAGATGGATATATTGCGGCAGCAAAACGTGCAGCAGTATTAGGTTGTGAAGGTAAATGGGCTATACATCCTAGCCAAATCACACACGCTAATGAAGTTATGAGCCCATCTGTTTCTGAAGTAGATAAAGCCAATCGTATTTTGGAAGCAATGAAAATTGCTGCATCAGAAGGCAAGGGAGCTGTATCATTAGATGGACGATTAATTGATTATGCTTCCATTCGTCAGGCAGAAGTATTAGTTGAAAAAGCCAACCAGATTGCTGCAAACTAATGAAAAATTCAAAGAATAATGAAGTAAATACATTAAGAAAAAACGCCCAAAAGGCGTTTTTTGAAGGTGTAAATGCAGCAAATCCAGAAGCCGCATTATCTAAATCATTAATAGCAAATCCTATACCTATTATTTCAGATGAAGGTAGATATGTAATTATATCAATCGGAAAAGCCGCGTGTAAGATGGCAAACTGTTTTTTAAATGTATTGCCAAAAGATGCAAAATTCAGTGCACTAGCAGTAACAAATTTTGAAAATATGATTGCAGTAGAGGGGTGTGAGGTGATGGGAGCATCCCATCCTGTTCCATGTGAAAGTGGTTTACAGGCTGGAAATGAAGTTATTTCAAGATTAGAAAAAGCAACAAAGAATGATGCAATTATAATGTTAGTGAGCGGCGGTGCCTCCGCATTACTACCAGCACCAGTAAAAGAAATTAGTTTGCACGATAAAATAAGATTAAACAAAATTTTATTATCATGTGGTTTTGACATATATCAAATGAATTTAGTCAGACAGTCAGTTTCACGTTTGAAGGGCGGGGGTGTGCTTAATTTTGCGCATCCTGCAAAAGTCCAAAGTTATGTTTTGTCAGATGTTTTGGGTGATGACTTAAGTGTAGTAGGCAGTGGCCCAAGCATTGTTTCATCAGGTTCTGTTGCAGATGCACGGCGGTTATTGATTAATGAAGGTGTATTCACACAATTACCGAGAAGAGTTAGAGAATATTTGGAAAATTCATCATTTTATGAAACTAAGGTAACTAATACAGAGGCGCACTTGATAGCGGGCAACACAGATAGCGTGGCCGCAATGGCAAAAGAAGTTGAAGCAAAAATTATAGTTGATCCTTTAATAGGAGATGTAAACGAAGCTGTAGAAAAAATACTATTTGAATTGGAGAAATCAAAAACAGATAAACCATTCGCGATTGCATTTGGTGGTGAAACAACAGTGAAATTAGTCGGGACTGGTAAAGGGGGACGAAATCAAGAACTTGCACTTCGCTTTGCTCTCAAAGCTGAAAAGGTACTGTTAAATCGAACATGGTGTTTTCTAAGTGGTGGTACTGATGGCATAGATGGACCAACTGATGCGGCAGGTGGATTGGTAGATAGCAATACTTTATCAAGAATAAAAAAGAAAAATAAATCTATAAGTGAACTTTTGGATAATAACGATAGTTATGAAGCATTAAAATTATCAGATGATTTGATAATTATCGGAGCTACAGGTACAAATGTTGCTGATTTACAATTGCTTATGGTTGGTAACTCTAAACCTTAATCAAATTCTGGTAGTTTTAATTATTAGGCACCTTCGATAATCATTAAATCTGTCTCAGCACATGCATCGCGCACGGCTTTTGCAGCCTGATATTCATCGCTCAAGTAGAACGTTCTTGCAGCATCTATATTTTCAAATTCAATCATCATAACAATACCTTCAACTGTACCCTCATGCCGTTCAGCGCCAGGTCCTCTTGCAAGTACTTTTCCACCATGTGCTTTAATTACAGGAGCAGCCATACCTGAAAATGCTGCAAATTTTTCTTTATCTTTAACACGTATATTAGCTACTAGATAACCTTTTGGCATTTTTATAATCCTCTTGGGTTAAGTTTATATTTGGTATTATAAATAACATGTTTAGCATCAGATTAAAGTTAAAAGGATCTATTAATTAAATTCAACTCCACCAATCAAGTTTTCACTCATCAATCTTTGCTCTAAAGTTCCTCTAGAAATTGAAATTTTTTGTAGATATTTTTCTTTCATGTCTAGAAATTTTCTAGTTTTCTGTAATGCTTCATTACTATTGATTAGCATGAATTCCACATTTTGGTTGGATCTAAGTTGTACTAATCTATTTATATCTGAAGATATTACCGTAGCAATTTTTGGATAACCACCTGTAGTTTGATGATCTGCTAAAAGGATAGTTGGAATGCCGTCTCCAGAAACTTGTATAGATCCTTTAACGACTGGCTCAGATGGAATTGATAGGGCGCTTTTAAGTTCTAACTTTGGCCCGGTTAGTTGCATACCCATTCTATCATAATTATCAGAAACTTTAAAAATACTGTCTGAAAATATTTTGATCGCGGTGTTCATGAAATATTGGTCTTGAGGCCCAAGCACTGCATGAATTAGATCATTTGTATTAAAATTTGGTTTTAATATCGGGCCAATACGATTTGCTTGATTAGAAGCGTCCGTAAGTGTGAACTTTTGGCCAGTTTTTAAAACACCGCCACCAAATCCAGATGTTGAATGGGTTGAGCTACTATTGAGCCAATCTTTTACATTTAGTTTTCCAGAAAATGCTAAATATGCCCAACTTCCTGATTTTCCTGCACGAACTGAGAGGCGCTCCCCTTTTTGTATTGTAAGAACTGTCCATGATGATATTTTCTGGCCTTGGTACTCTATAAGAAAATCACCACCAGTAATTGCTAATGTAATTGATCCTTCATGGCATTGTAAAATTAGGCCGCCAAGTGATATTTCTATTGCTGTTTGCTTCGTTTCATTTCCAAGAACTGCGTTTGCAGCTTCAAAAGATACTATGTCCATTGGGCCTGAAGCTGAAACGCCATACCGCATATTTCCCGGTCGACCTATATCTTGAAATGTAACAAGTGGACCAGCATACGAAATAGAAAACTCAACATCAGACATAGTTAGATGCCTTATTCATTTTTTCAAAAGTACCAAGATCTATTCGTTTGAAATTAACTTTATCCCCCACATTAAAAAGGAACGGATTTTCTAAATCATCCGTGAGGATTAATGTTGGTGAGCGTCCAATTATAGACCAACCAGTTGGCATTTTTAAGGTTGTTACTAAGCATTGAGATCCCGCAATAATTACGCTGCCAGCATCTATGTCGCGAACTGCTGAAATTTTTCGAGGCACTTGGATATCTTTGGGAACTCCTGAAAGGTAAGCGTAGCCAGGAGAAAATCCATACATCAATACATTATAGCTTTCATTAAGATGTGCGTTAATTACTGCCTCTTTTGATAGACCACAGGCCTTTGAGACAGTTTCCAAATCTCTAGAAAAACCTTCTTCATAACAAACATGAACAATCCGTTCAGCACCTTTAGAGGAGTTATTTGTCATATTTTTTATATTAGATAAGATACTTTTTTCAAGGCACGAATGGTCAGTTATTAATGGATCAAATGTAACCAGAAGATTCACAATTGCAGGGACTGTTTCTATAAGTCCTTGGGGCGGATCCAAAGTTATAGAATTATCTAATGCAATAACTTGAGAATGCACAGCTTCACTGAAAACATCTGAAAATGTTATGAGTAAAGCATGATCTGCTATAGCTTTAAATTTTGGCATTTCATTTTGCATAGTAATTAAATTAATTAAGGTTAATGACTTATGGTGAAACATAGATCTATTCGTGTCAAAGCGTAAGTATCAATTCGTTTGAGAATATTTCTAATTTAAAAAAAGTAAGATTAATCAATTAATAAATATTTATAGTTTATTTAATATATCAACGCCTTGTTGTTTGAAAAAATGCAGTAAATCTATAAATATCCAATTTTCTTTTAATTTGTCACCCTCACGGCGATAAATATCAATTACTCTAAACTCCCCAATCGTATCGCTTGGTGGTAGTCCAAGGTATCCACCCGTAGGTTTTGCACTAAAATTGGGCCATCCAAAAAATCCACCATAATGACCCTCTGATATTCGAGCTATGTGGCCTGTCCCTGATCTATCACTAAAGGCTGCTCTAAAAGGTCCCGAGTGTTGTTCTGCATATCTTTCAATTGTGTAAGTGGATCCAATTCCAGCAGGTCCCCACCAAATCATATCGTTATGCCAACTGCGGGCAAGTTCATCTACAAGTGGCAAGCCACTTTGCCATTGGCCCAAATCTTTTATCATAAAATTTATGGCATTCATTGTTTTTTTGCCTTCAGTGAAATCAGCATCAGAAAATAACAAGGCATCATGGGGAGCAGGCCCTGGTTGTATTAAATGAGCAGCTCTTTGATCAGGAAATGGAGAATATCCAGCTTGAAGCATTAAATGAGGAATATCAAAGTAAAATGCTGTTTCTGAAATTTTTCCGTTTTCTATTTTATGGAATTCAGCATACCGAAGCATAGTTAATTTTTTTGTTGGCTTGATACCTAACCAAGGAAAATCAAATAATCCAATTAAGTGCCCCATAGAGCAAACCCATACAGAACTATTATCATCAATATAATTACTACCCGCGAAAAATATATCCATTCTTCTTTGCATGCTTGTTAAAGCATGTTTTAAGGGCTTCCAACATTGATCAGAAATCTCATTAACATCAGTTTGTAGACCAAATGGGTGGAAAGCCCGCCATATGTAATTTTTTGTTGTGAAGTCTTCTAAAACTTGGGTGATTCTGTCGACTGTTGCTGAATCAAGTGCCTCATAATAATCCAGTACAATACGTTTTTCTTTTTGATAATTGGACATGGGTTAGATCTTCTTAAAGGTTTTCAACGATATAGTATAAAAAATATATTTTTGTAAAATTATTCTTGCAGAATTGGAAATGAAAGTCTATCTTTTTTGCAAACGTATGCAAAAATGGTTTTAACCATTTGGGGGAATGCATGGCAGAAATAAAACTAAATAATTTATCAAAACGATGGGGCACATTTGTCGGTGTCGATAACTTTAATTTAACTATTAAAGATCAGGAGTTCCTTGTTTTATTAGGGCCTTCTGGATGTGGTAAAACAACAACAATGCGGATGATTGCTGGCCTTGAAGATGTAACGGACGGCGACATCTTAATAGATGGCGTGCGCGTTAATGATCTGGATCCAAAGGACCGAGATGTGGCAATGGTTTTCCAGTCTTATGCATTATATCCAAATATGAATGTTTATGAAAATATAAGGTTTCCATTAAAAGTTCGCAAAATACCTGAAACTGAACATCAAGAACGTGTTATGCGTGCTTCTGCGATGGTTGAATTGGATGATTTTTTGCACCGTAAGCCAGCAGAATTATCTGGAGGCCAAAGACAAAGGGTTGCTCTTGCTCGAGCAATTGTTCGTGAGCCAAATGTATTTCTTATGGATGAGCCTTTATCAAATTTAGATGCAAAGCTGAGAGTATCGACAAGGGCGCAAATAAAAAATTTGAGCCATGAATTAAAAGTTACAACTATTTATGTAACGCATGATCAAATTGAAGCCATGACGCTTGCTGATCGAGTTGTTGTTATGAAAGATGGAATCGTACAACAAGTAGGCAGCCCGACCAATATTTATGACCATCCAGAAAATGCATTTGTTGCTAGTTTCATTGGTTCTCCAGCAATGAATCTCGTTCGTGGTGAAATTCTAAATAAAGTCTTTAAAGGTGACTTTATAAATGTTTCAGGAATTAAACAAAAAGATGGACCTATACAATTAGGTTTTCGAGCTGAAGACGCATCAATAGTTGAAAATGGTGGGGAAATTCATGCTGCAGTTTATGCAATGGAATTACTTGGAGATGCAACAATGATAACAGTTCGCGTAAATAATGAATTGGTTTCTGTTAAGGCTGCAAAAGATTATCGTGTGGAGATAGGTGATATGGTTCACATATCTGTGCCAAAAGGAATTTGTCATTTGTTTGATGATCAAACAGGTGAGCGAATAGGGGATTAACCCCCAAATATAATCCCCAAATAAGGGGGGTCCAACTGATATATTCTATCAAGGTATATCGATAACTAATATAGGGAGTAACTTATGTTTCTAAAAACAATAACATTCGCGGGAGCGTTCGCGCTTTTGGGAAGTTCAGCAATAGCTGATTGTGGAATTTCTGGCGGTAATGTCAGCATTCTTTCAAATGATTTCCCAGCAATTCAAGCTGTAACAGCAGAGGCTGCAAAATGTGCAGGCAATGGTGTGAAGGTTGAAGCAAATTTAACAAAAGATCATAAAGATATTATGGTTGCAGCGCTAACTGCAAACCCATCGCAGTATTCGTCAGTAATAGTTTCAAACTCTACTTTAGTAACATTAATGAATGATGGTTTAGTAAGGTCACTTGATGATTTGGTTGCTGAACATGGAGCTGGATTAAATAAGAGCCAGTTGATTACAGTAAATGGTAAAGTAATGGCAGTTGCATTCATGGCAAACGCTCAACACTTATTTACTAGAACAGACATGCTAGATAAAGCTGGCGTAAGTAATATTCCAGGCACTTACGAAGAAGTAATTGCTGCAGCAGAAGCAATTCGAAGTGCAGGATTAATGGAATATCCAGTAGCTTTAAATACTAAAGCTGGTTGGAACTTGGGCGAAGAATTTGTAAATATGTACATGGGAACAGGTGCAGATTTATTTAAAGCAGGAACTGCAGAAGTTTCTGTAAATAATGATCATGGTGTTGCAACTTTAAACATGCTGAAGTCTCTTGTTGCTTATTCAAATCCTGATTTCTTGACATATGATTCAAACGCTACTCAAGCTGAGTGGGAAGCTGGAAATTTAGCATTAGCAACAATGTGGGGTTCAAGAGGGAGTGCAGTACTTGATGGAGAAGGTTCAGTAGATGGCGTTTCTTCAAATACCACCCTATCAGCTGCCCCAAAGTGGGGAAATGGAGCACGTCCAGCATCAACTCTTTGGTGGGATGGTATAGGTATTTCTACCAATGTATCTGATGAAGATGCTGAAGCAACATTTATTGCTTTAATGAATGGAATATCATCTGATATGGTTAAGGCAAACAATGATGCAGCTGTATGGTTGGTTGAAGGATATAAGCCAAGCCCTGCTTCTGCTGGTGTTTCTGAAACAGCTGCAAATGGAGCTGCGCCATATCCAATGTTACCATTTATGGGGACATTGCACGGCGCACTAGGCGGAGAAATTTCTGACTTTTTGCAAGGTGCTGAGAGTGCGGAGCAAGCTTTAGCTGATGTTGAAGCTGCTTATACTACAGCTGCTAAAGAAAAAGGTTTCTTGAAGTAAAACTAAAGGGAGGAAGCGTGATGCTTCCTCCTATTTTTTTAATAATTTTTGGCGATTTAGATGAAAAACCGTAACTTTTTTTGGTTTATATTACCTTCTTTAATAACAATGCTATTGTTTATTGCATTGCCTATTGTGTCGGTAGTCGTGCAATCGCTTCATATAGAACACGAAGCAGTTTTGAACGAGGTTGAAAACTGTGGTCCTTTTGGGTGTAAAAAAGAATTAATTATAAATGTTGATGAAACAAAAAGATTAAAATTAGAAAAGCCCCTTGGTGAGTTTAATGGGTTTAAGACTTACACAAATCGAAATCACTTAGCATTTGAAGAGATCAAGCTAGCTTGGTCCCAAAGTGAAAGTATTACACAATTCATCTCTACATCTCTAAATTTACCATTCTATCGAGCATTAGCTTTTACATTAACATATACATTTGTGGTTACACCTTTTGTACTATTCTTTGGCTTTTTGATTGCATTGGGAGTGAATAGTTTACCTAAACAGATGAAAGGTCCAACTATTTTTGTCTCATTATTACCAATGATTGTGACACCACTCATTGGTTCCCTAATTTTATTTTGGATGATTGATGCACAAGGAATTATAGGTTCAATTTTACAACGTATATTTGATGATCCTAATCTTTCATTGAAAGCTTCGCCTACTCTTACTTGGATTATGCTAATGGTTTATGGTGTATGGCACTCATCTCCATTTGCTTTTATTGTGTTTTATGCTGGGCTACAGACTGTTCCAAGTGATACGATTGAAGCTGCAATGATAGATGGTGCAACACGTTGGGAGCGTACTAAATATGTTGTTCTTCCCCACTTGATGCCACTAACTATATTTATTTTATTAATTCAATTAATGGATAATTTTCGAGTGTTTGAACCAATAGTTGGGTTCTCGGCACAAGCAAATGCGACTTCACTTTCATGGATTATATACAATGATATATCCAACAATGAAGATCAGTTCTTTGGTTCTGCTGGTGCAACATCAGTTTTAACCATTATTGGTATCAGTGTTTTATTAATTCCAGTTCTAATTCGTACATGGCGTGAATTTAATAGGAAGGTTGTCTGATGTCTAATATAGCTCACCGACGTTCACCATTATTAAATATAATTATTTGGGGACTTGTCCTAATTTGGATTATTGCAGCTAGCTTCCCTTTTTTCTGGACACTATGGGGATCTTTAAAAGTTCAAGGAGATTTTTTCTCAAAAGCAGATTGGACAAATGCTATTACTGGAGTGCGAACGCAAATTGAAACTGGTGGAGCATTTACAGGAAATGGATATTTTGGTGCTTGGGTAACGAAAAGTTTTTGGGAAGCTGCAATTAATACTGGAATTATAGTATTTTCTGTTGTCGTTATTTCACTCACACTTGGAACTTTGGGTGGATACGCATTGGCGCGATCAGGAAAAAGGTATGCATTTTATCTTTTAATGCTTGCCTTAATATTTAGAGCAATGCCGCATATTACTTTAGTCTCTGGATATCTACTTCCATTTTTTGAGTGGAACCTTTGGGGACACCTACCTACTGCGATAATTGTGATGGTAGCTATTAATCAACCATTTACTTTATGGATGTTACATAGTTTTTTTCTTAATATTCCAAAGGATTTGGATGAGAGTGCAATGGTGGATGGATGCACTCGCTTTCAGGCATTCCGCCATGTAATTATACCAGTAATGTGGCCAGGAGTTGTCACCACAGGATTATTTTCGTTTCTACTAGCTTACAATGATTTCACTGTGACTGCGACATTGTTAAGTCAATCTAATCAAACAATGGTTCCTAAGATTGCGAGTTTTTTAGGAACAACACAAACAGAGGGTAATGTAATGTTTGCAGTTGCTGCAGTTGTTTCAGCAACTGCACCACTATTTGTTTTAATTCTTTTTTTCCAACGCCAAATTGTTAGTGGCTTAACTGCAGGAGCTGTAAAAGGATGAGTGGTTTGAGACCAAAACAGGCAGAGCTTTCTATAAATACAGATATGTCAAAAACTGAAGAAACTCGTTCAGTGATCGAGGGTATGGTGGATGGGCTAAATGACCACCGCATAGCAGACATTGGTGAATTTTTTAGCCAAGGTTTTAACTGGATGGGTAATACAGGTTGTGGAACAAAAAAGGGTTTAAAAGAATTCCAAAATAATTGGCAAAAACCTTTTCAGGCAGCCTTTTCTGATAAAGTTTGCATTGATGAAGCTCGCTTATATATGGGTGAATGGGCTGCGGCATTTGGTAGGCAAGAAGCAGTACACTCAGGATCATTTATGGGTGTTGAAGCTTCAGGTAAAAAAATACAAATCCGATACATGGATTTTTGGAAAGTCGAAAATGGAAAAATAACAGACAATTGGGTAATGGTTGATTTTCCTCACGTCCTTGCGCAGTTGGGGGTTGATGTTTTTAACGGACATGGGTGGGAGGCTTTCGATGATGGCACGAAAATTTCACCTGAAATTGGGAGTAATTAATGACTATAGAATATCTTAAGAGCGGTAAACCGGATGCAGAAAGAGCTGAAGATGACGCAAAAACAAAAATTGTTGTTGAGGAAACATTAAAAAATATTGAGATTAATGGTGATGCTGCAGTACGTGAGCTTTCAACAAAATTTGATAATTATTCACCTAAGAATTTTAAGCTATCAGAAAAAGAGATATCTGATTTGATAGCAACGCTATCTGATCGTGAGCTTTCTGATATTAAATTTGCCCAAGAGCAAGTGCGTAATTTCGCGCAAGCACAAAGAGATAGTATGCTTGATATTGAAATTGAAACAATTCCTGGTGTTATTTTAGGGCATAAAAATATTCCAGTACAATCAGTTGGTTGTTATGTGCCCGGTGGGAAGTTTCCGATGGTAGCTTCTGCTCATATGTCGATTGCTACTGCAACAGTTGCGGGTGTTCCTAGAATTGTTGCCTGTACCCCACCTTTTGAAGGTAAGCCTAATGCCGCAGTTATTGCTGCGATGCATTTGGGGGGCGCTCATGAAATTTATGTTATGGGAGGAATTCAAGCAGTTGGTGCAATGGCAATTGGTACTGAAACTATAAATCCAGTTCACATGCTTGTTGGCCCTGGGAATGCATATGTGGCGGAAGCTAAAAGACAATTATTTGGGCGCGTGGGTATTGATCTGTTCGCTGGCCCAACAGAAACTATGGTCATAGCTGATGACACTGTTGATGGTGAATTATGTGCAACTGACTTATTAGGGCAAGCTGAGCATGGGTATAATAGTCCAGCAGTTTTGTTGACTAACTCACGAAAATTAGCAGAAGATACGCTTACTGAAATTGATAGGTTATTAAAAATATTACCTACTGCTGATACAGCTTCTGTAAGTTGGGCTGATTATGGGGAAGTAATTTTATGTGACACTTATGATGAAATGTTAACAGTTGCAGATGATATTGCATCTGAACATGTTCAAGTAATGACTGATAGGGATGATTGGTTTTTAGAAAAAATGACTTGTTATGGCGCTCTATTCTTGGGGGCTCGAACCAATGTTTCAAATGGTGACAAGGTGATTGGTACCAATCATACATTGCCAACTAAAAAAGCTGGTCGCTATACAGGCGGACTATGGGTTGGCAAATTCTTAAAGACACATTCCTATCAAAAGATAACCACAGATGAGGCTGCTACACTGGTAGGTGAATATGGTAGTAGATTATGCATGTTAGAAGGTTTTGTTGGGCATGCGGAACAATGTAATATCCGAGTTCGACGGTATGGTGGAATTAATGTCCCTTATGGCGAAGGAGCAGCTTTTCGTAAAGTTGGAGAATAAATGAATAGCGCGCAGAAAAATAGAGAAAGTATAGAGCTGTTTTTAAAAGCAATGTATGATTTCGATGAATTGGCTGTGCGATCGTTTATTCAAAATATATTTTCACAAGAAGTTAAAATTCAGATGTGTCATCCTTTTGGTGATGTATTAAAAAATGAATTTTATGATAATTGTTTTGCTCCCTTAGTTGATGCAATCCCCGATGTAGAGCGAAGAGATACAATCGTTGTGAGTGGTAAAACAATCGAAGGTAAAAATTGGGTAGGGTGTTGTGGGTCCTATATAGGAACTTTTGTTGGACCATTTTTGGAAATACCCCCAACAGGACATTTAGTACATATGCGTTTTCATGAGTTTTATTGTTTTCAGGATGATAAGATTATTGAAGTTCAAGCAATATGGGACATACCAGAACTTATGATGCAAGCAGGAGCGTGGCCAATGTCTCCAAGTTTAGGGCGTGAAATGTTTATACCTGGGCCTGCTAGTCAAGATGGATTAACATCAGCCAATAGAGCGCCTTCTCATGGAACAGAGAGTTTAGATGTTGTAATTGAGATGCTTACTAACTTATCGCGCCATCCCTCTGAAGGTGGTCCTGAAATAATGAAGGCTGAAGAATATTGGCATCCATGTGTCAACTGGTATGGTCCGGCAGGAATTGGTTCAATGAGAGGCCTTGATGGGTTTAGAAATTGGCATCAAATTCCATTTCTTAAGGCTTTGCCTGATAGAAAAGGTGGAACGACGGGTACTCTAAGCTGTCATTTTTTTGGCGATGGGCCATATGTAATAGCCACTGGTTGGCCAAATATGCAAATGACTGTTTCAGGAGATGGTTGGCTTGGCATTGCTCCTTCAGGACAGCAAATTACTATGCGAAGTCTAGATTTCTGGAGAGTAGAAAATAACCTAATACGTGAGAATTGGGTTTTAGTAGATTTGCTTGATGTTTACTCCCAAATTGGCGTTGATGTTTTTTCACGTTTACGTGAATTTAATAAAGCACGTGTATCAGGTAAAGTTTCTTATCCAATTGGGTTAAGTATATGATTTTACCTTTGCTCCCATCATTTTCATTAAAAGGTAAACGCGCATTGGTAACGGGCGCATCTTCTGGTATTGGCCAAGCGTGTGCAGCAGCAATGGCGCAATCTGGTGCAAAAGTGATTTGTGCAGCTCGTGGAATTGATCTCTTAGATAAAACAGTCTCAGCGTTAAATTCAAATGGCTATGATGCAGAGGCATTGGTTTTGGACCAAACAGACTTGTTTGCATTAGAAAAAGTAATGGAAAAACCATATGATGTAGTAATAAATTCTGCTGGAATGGCCCGACATTCTCCAGCGTTTGACACATCACCTGAAAATTTTGATGCAGTAATGAACTTAAATTTAAGGTCTGCATATTTTTTATCAGTGTATGCTGCAAAAGCTATGAAAGCATCTAAAATAAGTGGTTCGATTATACATATTTCATCACAAATGGGACATGTGGGAGGTATTGATCGAACTGTGTATTCTTCTTCAAAGCATGCAATTGAGGGTATGGTGAAAAGTATGGCAATTGAATGGGGCACATTTGATATTCGCATTAATACTATTTGCCCAACATTTATTCGCACACCTTTAACTGAAAAAACTTTTGAAAATATTGAAATGGCTGAGCTCATTAATCAAAAAATTAAACTTGGACGTATTGGTGAAGTGGAAGATATTATGGGAGCTGCGGTTTATTTAGCATCTGATGCATCATCGATGGTTACTGGCACTCATATGATTATAGATGGGGGTTGGACAGCGGGCTGATGGTAGAAAGAGTAACTTCACTACAAGTCGCTAAACTCGCTGGAGTTAGTCAATCTGCAGTGAGTAGAGTATTTACTCCTGGAGCTTCAGCCAGCTCAAAAACTATGCTAAAAGTTCGCGCCGCTGCTATTGAATTGGGGTACAGACCGAATATATTAGCTCGATCCTTGATTACTGGAAAAAGTCGAATTATCGGTCTTGTTGTTGCTTATTTAGATAACTATTTTTATCCTGTAGCCTTAGAAAAACTTTCTAATGCATTACAAACTTTAGGCTATCATGTGTTAGTATTCATGGCATCAAATGATACGGAGTCTACAGATCATGTTATTGACGGTTTGTTGGATTACCAAGTAGATGGAATAATTGCTGCTAGTGTAAGTATTTCAAGTGATCTTACAGCACGATGTGAAGCTGCTGGAGTACCTGTAGTCCTTTTTAACAGAGCGCAAGATTCTAAAGAACATTCAGCAGTTACATCTGATAATTTCGAAGGTGGAAAAACTGTATCAAAATTTTTTGTTTCTGCTGGGCATAAAAAAATTGCTTATATTGGGGGTTGGGAAGGTGCATCAACCCACCGTGATCGTGAAGCAGGCTTTCGTGAAGGATTGAAAGAAGCAGGGCAAGACCTAGCAGCCCATGCATTAGGTGATTTTACAGTAAGCCGAGCAAAAGAAGCTGCGCGAGAAATGTTTAATAGGCCAGATCATCCTGATGCTGTATTCGTTGTTCAGGATTCAATGGCGTTTGCTGTCATGGATGTATTGCGTGGCGAACTGAATATAAAGATTCCACAGGAAGTTAGCATTATTGGTTATGATGATGTTCCCCCAGCATCGTTAGAGGCATATGATCTTACAACTATGCGTCAAAGATCGAATATAATGGTAGATGAAACAGTTGCTCTTATATTGGATAAAATTACCAACCCATCACAAGAGCCAAAGCATATTAAGGTAGAAAGCCCATTAATTATCCGTAGCTCTGCAAAAATACCGAAAGGATGGACCTCATGAAAGGTTTTTCAGATCAATTTAAAGATTTCCCTGATTATATCTTAGGCATCACTAAAGAAATTTGGGAAGATAGAGGATTGGCAACACTTAATCATTATTACTCTAAAGATATTCCAGTGAGATCACCTGGTTCAATTGTTTTTGGGAATGACGGAGTTATAGCTGCAACAATGTCAACATTGGCTGAATTTCCTGACCGGAGACTTTTGGGTGAGGATGTTATATGGTCTGGATCTCCAGAAGAAGGGATGCTTTCTTCTCATAGAATTTTAACCACTGCAACACACCTAGGTGATGGTGTTTATGGAAAAGCTTCAGGTAAGAAATTACGCTATAGAGTGATTGCAGATTGCCATGCAATAAATAATCAAATTAATGATGAGTGGTTAATTAGAGACCAAGGGGCTGTGGTTCGCCAATTAGGTTGGGATCCAAAAGAGTATGCAATAGATCTTATCGAGAGAGAGGGTGGTCCTGGAAAATGTATAAAGCCTTTCCACCCATCTATTGATAAAACTGGACCGTATACTGGTCGTGGAAATGATAATGATTGGGGTAAGAAGTATTCTGAAATATTAAATAGAATTATGTCTGCCGATTTGAATGTAATTCCTGTAGAATATGATCGAGCTGTGACAGGTTTTTACCCTGGTGGGAGTGAATTATATTCATCAGATGGTGTTGATGGTTTTTGGACTAAATTACGAGCTTCATTTCCATCAGCAACTTTTTCTATAGACCATCAAATAGGAAGAGAAGACCCATTAATGCCTCCTAGAGCTGCTATTCGTTGGAGTTTGACAGGAAAACATGACGGTTGGGGTGCTTTTGGAAAGCCTACTGGAGCTGAAGTTCATGTTATGGGAGCAAGCCACGTGGAATTTGGCCCATGGGGGATACGAAGAGAATATACCCTTTATGATGAAACATCGATTTGGAAACAAATTGCAATGAAGACAGGATAGTAAAATGACATCAGAAGAACTAGAAGCACGTATTGTTAGGTATGGAGATTTAATTCCATGCAAAACTGCGTTTATTGATGCACACACTCCTGGCAGTGACCAAAAAGAGAACTTCACCATAATTGGTGGTGGCGTTTCTGAGAGCCCAGATCAGCATGTACATATAAAAGATACACCAGGGTTTAATATTGGCGCAGCCGGCCAACCGCCAAGATGTAGAAACTCTTTACACAGTCATACCACTGCTGAAGTCTTTTTTGTTCTAAAAGGCAGATGGAGGTTTTTTTGGGGACGGTGGGGTAAAGCTGGTGAAGTAGTTTTAGAAGAGGGTGATATAATAAATATACCGACGGGGATATTTCGTGGATTTGAGAATATAGGCTTAGATTATGGAATGATAATGGCCGTTCTAGGAGGCGATGATGCTGGTGGTGGCGTAACATGGGCACCACAAGTTATTCAGGATGCTGCAGAGCATGGCCTTATTTTAGGGGATAATAGCAAGCTTTACGACAGTAAAAAGGGTCAAAAATTGCCTGAAGGTATTTCACCAATGCCGATACTATCAGATGAAAAATTAGCAAAAATGCCTGAACCACCAGCTATTGATGTCATTCCAAGGCACGTAGCTCGATACCTAGATTTAATGGGTTTAGCAGGAAAATCACCTATAAAAGTAATTGGTGAAGACGCAATGTTACCAGATAAACCAGGGTTTGAAATGGATTTCATTACTCGAGGATCATTACATGATGAGGTTTTAACTTTTAAGGACTCAATTGTTCTGATGCCAATGCGCGGACATTGGTTGCTAAAATGGGAAAATTATACAGTTACATTAAACCCTGGTGATACATGTATTTTACCTGCTGGGTTTTCACACAAACTTGAACCATCAATGGCTGGTGAAGCTAGTATGTACCGTGTAAAATCTAATGATGATCCTGCTGGCCCAACATGGACCAAAAATTAAAATAATAAGAGAGAAGAAAAATGACAAGAATCCTTACTTCGCATGTTGGCAGTCTACCTAGATCACAGGAGGTTGTTGATTTTATATTTGCTCGTGAAAATAATGAGAATTATGATGAAACATCATTTGATGAAGCAATGACAAAAGCAGTGCATGATACTGTTGGAAAACAAACAGAATCTGGAATTGATATTGTTAGTGATGGTGAAACTTCAAAAATATCATATGCAACTTATGTAAAGGATCGTTATACAGGCTTTTCGGGTGATAGTCCTCGAAATGCTCCAGCTGATCTAAAAATGTTTCCAACATTTTTAGAGCGCCTTGCAAATGAAGGAGGCACACCTCAATATGCTAGACCCATGTGTACTGGGCCCGTTTCTTCAAAAGGGCAGGGGGAATTACAAAAAGATATTAGTAATTTAAAGGCTGCAATGTCTGCACATGGAAGAACAAGAGGTTTTATGAATGCTGCCTCTCCTGGTGTAATTTCTTTATTTTTACAAAATGATTTTTATAAGACACGAGAAGAATATTTATCTGCATTAGCGGATGCGATGAAAACAGAATATGAAACAATCGTAGCATCTGGATTGGATTTGCAATTGGATTGCCCAGATTTAGCGCTCTCTAGGCATATGCTTTTTAATGATTTAACTGACGATGAATTTCTTAAAGTTGCAGCTTCTCATGTCGAAGCTTTGAATTATGCGTTAAAAGACGTTCCAGAAGATAAAGTTAGGATTCATATATGTTGGGGAAATTACGAAGGGCCTCATTGCTGTGATATTCCAATGGATAAAATGTTTTCTACCTTGATGTCTGCAAACGCTGGTTACTTATTATTTGAAACTTCCAATCCAAGACATGCGCATGAATGGACAGTATTTAGAGATAGAAAATCTGAAATTCCTGACAACAAGGTATTAGTTCCCGGCGTGGTCGATACTACGACCAATTTTATTGAACACCCAGAACTTGTCGCACAAAGAATTGAAAGATTTACGAATATTGTTGGAAAAGATAGAGTAATTGCAGGGTCAGATTGTGGATTTGGTACTTTTGCGGGCTTTGGAGCTGTTGACCCACAAATTGCTTATGCAAAACTCAAATCTTTATCTGAGGGCGCTGCTTTAGCCTCATGACACCTCTTGTTTTGCTACCTGGAATGATGTGTGATGAACGTCTTTTTGCTTCCCAAATAAATGAACTGTCTAAACGAAGAGAAGTACATTTTGCAAAAATTACTGATCACGAAACAATTTCAGAATTGGCTTCTGATGTCTTAAATAATGCACCGCCAGTTTTTGCATTAGCAGGACTTTCAATGGGTGGGATAGTAGCAATGGAAATTGTATCTCAAGCACCAGAGAGGGTTGAGCGTTTAGCTTTACTTGACACAAATCCTCTTGCTGAGTTGCCTGATGTATTAAAGCGGCGGGGCCCGCAAATAGATGCAATTAAAAATGGGCAACTCAAAGAAATAATCCGTGATGAAATGAAGCCAAATTACCTTTTTGATGGGGTTAGAAAAACTGAGATATTAAAACTATGCATGGATATGGCGCTTGATATTGGACCTGATGCATTTATTCGCCAATCCATTGCGCTTCGAGATCGTGTTGATCAAAAAAATACGCTAGGATCATATAAGAGACCAGCTTTAGTGCTTTGTGGTAGGCATGATGTTTTATGCCCGCTTGAACGTCACGAATTAATGCATACTCTATTAGAAAATAGTAAATTAGAAATCATAGAAGATGCGGGCCATCTTCCAACATTGGAACAACCAAAAATTACAACTATGGCGCTTGCAAGTTGGCTGGAGGATACATGAAAATATCACTTTTAAATTTATTACAATCTGTGGACACTCCAACGGTTTGTAATGCAATAGAGGTTGCCCAAGGTAAGAGAGGCTTCAATGATTTTACGAGAGGAACTATGCTTGCCTCTGATACAAAAGGTGTCATTGTTGGCTATGCAGTCACTGCTCAAATAGCGGCAATTGAACCTCCTACAGAAGCAGTTTCTGTAATTAGAGAGCGTCGTATGAGTTATTACAAGGCAATGTCAGAAAATGTTAAGCCGTCAATTGCAGTGGTCGAAGATCTGGATTATCCAAATTGTATTGGAGCCTTCTGGGGCGAAGTAAATACAACTATCCATAAAGGTTTCGGTATGTCAGGTGCGCTTACTAATGGCGTAATGAGGGATTTAGGTGATATGGCAGAAGGTTTTCCTGTTGTTGCTGGAAGTATAGGCCCAAGCCATGGGTTTGTGCATGTACGCAGTGTTAACCAGCCAATAAATATTTTTGGGATGAATATAAAGTCGGGTGATTTAGTACATGCTGATCGGCATGGTGCAGTCGTAGTTCCTACTAATGTTATAGATGACTTAGAAACCTCAATTTTGAAAATGCAGCAAACAGAAAGGTTGGTATTGGATCCAGCACGTAAAAAGGGCTTTGATTTTAATGCATTTGAAACGGCTTGGAATGATTTTGAGAAAGCCCGAACATAAGAAAATTGATAGTAACTAATAAGGATATTCCAGATGGATTTTATTAATAAAAAAGCAATAGTATTTGGCGGCACATCTGGGATTGGTCTAGCAACAGTTAAGATGCTGGAAATTGCTGGTACAGAAGTTGTTGCTATAGGACGATCATCTGAGAAAAAATCACAACTACCAAATGGGGTTAAATTTGTGGCTTGTGACGTTAGAGATGAAATAAGTGTTAAGAAACTTTTAGAAAAGCTTGCTCCTTTTGATATTTTGATAAGTTCAGCTACCGGTGGAGAACGAGCTATTGGTCCATTCTTAGAAATGGATATGGATGGCTTTAAAGGATCTTTTGATAAACTTTGGGGATATGCAAATGTTGTACGCCATGGAGCAAAACATGTAACGGATGGCGGCTCAATTACTCTTGTATCGGGTTCTCCAGCACGAAACTGTAGGCCTGGTCAAATTGCGCTTTCTTCGGTTGGAGGTGCAGTGGAGGCGATGGCTCTTGCATTAGCAAAAGAGATTTCTCCCAGAATAAGAATTAATATTGTTTCTCCAGGAACAATTAATACTCCAATGGTTACTCTTACAGGAACTGAGAGAGAAAAGTTATACGAAAATATGACAAAAGATAATCTAATACCAAGAGCTGGAACATCAGAAGAAGTGGCTGAAGGACTTATGTATGTGATTAAGAACCAGTTTGTAACTGGAACGACTGTAGATGTTGATGGTGGTTGGTTGCTTAGTTAATCTTTAACAAATCAACTTTTTTTAAAAGTATAAAAATTTATTGATTTACTTTTAAAGTACTTCTCAATTTGAGAAATATTAATACTTTTTTTATCTCATATTCATTGTGAGATAAAATTATGTTGACAAGCAGTGAAAATTCATAGATTTATTAATAGTTGACTAAATTAATAAGGTATTATTTGGTCAACGCGAAACTAATACTGTTAAGGTGATATTATGAGTATACATCAAAAATTTAGAGGTGGTGCACCGGTTGGGCAAATGGACGAATTGCCACTTTTGGAAATGTCTGTAATTGTATATTTTCGAATGATGGCAAGTTCATTAGAAACAAGACAAGCTCTCAAAAAGGATTTTTTATTAGCTTTTGGGGAGGATCATGGTCTTTATTATTCAAACAAATTTGAAGAATTTTATATCAAGCTTGCAACCCAATCTAGAAGAAAAATAATGCATCATGAATTAAATTGTAAATGTTTTGGTGGTGATGAAAGTGTTGTTGCAAATATGATATCTCTTGCAGCAATGGGTAATATCAAAGATGCAGAACTTTTAGCATTTAATTTAGTTTCAGGTAATTTAGTAAAAGAGATAGTAAGCTATTCTGAGGATATTGGTCTTGGACTAAGATTAATGTTGGACCGATTTCCTATACCTATAATATCATCACATAACCCAAGAGGTATGACGCATTGATGTATTTTTGCGTCTCTGATATTTTTTATGATCAAATACCCATCATATGTTATGATCAGATATCTTTTTTTGCTACTTTATAGATTAAATTTTGTTTACCTTAAAAAGACAAAGTAGCCATCATATTCAACTTAAATCTTTTCATCCGCTATACTCTGACTTTTGCTGTAACTGACTAGTGGTAGCGTGTTCCAGTTTCGGAACTAGAAATACGTGGCACTAGCGCTTTAACAAGTTCGCGCATATCAAGTTCGCCAACGGGCTTACCATTCTCAACTACACGATATCGTAAAGATGTGTCGCCACCAGAAGTTGCAATCAGGCTTTCAAGGTTGTCATTAGCATCCACATCACCTGCAAATTTACCCTCTGTTAGCTCTTGCATTACAGAACGGATACGTAGAACTCTGGCGCGATTAATGTCAGATACAAAATCCTCAATATAAGGATCTGATGGTGCCATTAAAATGCTTTGTGGCTCTCCTTGCTGTATGACTGCACCGTCTTTCAAAATTACTAAGTGATCTGCCAATTTTAAGGCTTCGTCTAAATCATGTGTGATGAAAACAATCGTCTTTTTTAGCTCAACTTGTAGTTCTAATAGTAAATCCTGCATATCCGTGCGGATCAGTGGGTCCAAAGCAGAAAAAGCCTCATCCATGAGCATAATATCTGAATTAGAAGTCAATGCTCGAGCAATACCAACCCGTTGTTGCATCCCACCCGAAAGTTGTGATGGATAATGGTTTTCAAACCCCCCAAGGCCTACACGATCAAGCCATTTTTTTGCTTCGCCTTCTTGATCATCTGTTGCAGCTCCTTGAATATTTAAGGCCATCGCTGCATTTTGCAAAACTGTGCGATGGGGCAAAAGAGCAAATTTTTGAAATACCATCGACATTTTATTTTGGCGCATGTGACGCAAGTCAAGAGTAGATAGTTTCATGATATCAACACCATCAACTAAAATCTCACCATCTGTTGGTTCAATAAGGCGATTTAAGTGCCGGATTAATGTAGACTTGCCGGAGCCAGATAAGCCCATTACAACCGTGATTTCTCCAGCCTGCATTTCAACATTAATATCTTTCAAGCCCAGAACGTGTTGATGGGAGACCAGAAGATTTTCTTTGCTCATCCCAGCTTTAGCATGTTGAAGAACTGCCTTGTCGTCAGATCCAAAAATTTTATAAAGACCACGAAGACTTACTTTTGGGGTTTGTGTCATTATATCAGTCTCACATTTCAGTTTTTGTTCTGTCGATACGCGACAGAGCTGCTTTTGAGGTGCGGTCAAGCATTACAGCTAAAAGAACAATGCATACTCCTGCCATTAAACCAACACCGAGCTCTAGATTCCTGATACCACGTAATACTAGCACACCTAAACCAGGTGCAGTAACCATTGATGCAATTACAACCATTGCAAGGCTCATCATAATAGTCTGATTGAGACCTGCCATGATATTTGGTAAGGCTAAAGGTAGTTCAACTTTACCTAGTTTTTGTGCTGGGCTCATGCCAAAAGCATTACCGGCCTCTACAACATCTTTGTCTACTAAGCGTACTCCAAGATCGGTAAGACGGATCACTGGAACTATAGCATAGAGGACTATTGCGATTCCGTAGAGACGCGACTCTCCGATTGGGAACAAAAATATAAGTGGAATTAAGTAAACGAAGGTTGGTAAGGTTTGCAGCAAATCTAAAACTGGAATAATTGCTCTTTGCAAGCGGTTGTATTTAGACATTGCAATGCCGATTGGCACTCCAAGTAAAGCTGATATTATGGTGCAGACTAAAATGACGGCAAAGGTTTGCATTGCAGGTTCAAAATGATCAACAAATGCAAAAAATGATAGGCAAAATGCATTAAATATTACTACAGAAAGAGAGTACGTAGCGTACCAAACTGCAATGAGCATTACTGCCATTATTAGAAACCAAGGGGCCGTTGTGAATAAGTAAAGTGTGCCATCTAACATCCATGAAAGAGGCTGAGTTATTGGATCTAAAACTGTACGCAGGGCAGGACGAATAGCAAGGAAGCCGTCTTCTAGGCCTTTTATTACATCACGAGTTTGAGCAATTTGGCCACATGCTTTGTTCAATTCATCCAAAGAGGGAAAAGCGAAAGTATAGCTTGGTTCAGGTGCAGAATTACCAGTTTTAGCTAGGAGTTGGGCCATGGACATTGGGCCTGTTGATGCATCGGTATCACACCAAGCTCGAAGTCCAACCATGTTAAAGAGCCAGTCATAAGTGGCCATTGATACTCTCCCTATATTAAAACCCCGCGGGCTATATTTAGTCCGCGGGGAATCTTAATCCTATTTAGTTAAGGATAGCCGCCAATTTACCTTTGGCATCGGCACTCAACCAATCGCCCCACACGTCTTTGTATGTAGTTAAAAAGTAAACAGCCGCTTCGTCATATGAAGCATTATTGTCTAAACGCCAAGCTAACACATCACCCATTTGAGCATTTGTGAATGCTACATTTTTCATTAATGCCGCAACTTCAGGCTCTCGATCCATAAATGCTCCAGAAGCTGCAGTTACAACTTTGGCAGCTGGATAGGCAGAGAAACCAGGATTTGAGCAGTCTACATCGCCATTACAGGCGTGGGAGTCAGCGTTATAAGCTGGCACTTCAACACGAACCATTGGATACTTACCTAAAACAGCAGTTGGGGCCCAGTAGTATCCAAACCATGGCGCTTGATCTGCGTAAGCGGCCGCAATTGAGGTTTGTAGTGTTTCTCCAGAACCGTGTTGGAAGCGCTCAAGCCCACCAGCTTCAGCTCCTGCAGCTTTCAAATTATTATTATTAATAATGTCACAAGCCCAACCTGATGGACAATCGTGGAATTTCCCACCAACAGCTGATGGATTAGCCATGATGCCGTCCCAAGTTGTCAATTCAGGATTAGACTCTGCTAAATAAGCTGGGATCCACCAAGCTTCGACACCACCATCAGAAAGAACATTTGTTAATTCGACTAATTTACCTTCAGCTCGTAATGGCTCGTAAGATGGTGTTGAGTTTGCCCATACTTCAGTTAACAGGTCTGGTTTGCCAGTTTCAGCTAATGATGTAAGTGCAGGCACTGTTGATGATGGTACAACTTGTACATCACAACCGTAACCTTGTGTCATTAAAAAGTTAGCAACTGCAGTTACAACAGCTGACGAAGCCCAGTCCATTTCAGTAATTGATACTTCTCCACAATCAGCTGATGCAGAAGTTGCACCAAATGATAGTGCCATAGCGGCGGTTGCCGCAAACATTTTGATTTTCATAATAGTCTCCCTATTTAATCTTTGGCCAGATTTAAGGCCTTTATTGCCCACAGCTTTAAGTTCAGTTTGCATTGCTACGAAGCAAAAAAACGCAATTCCGACATCTTGTGTGGAGCTAACTCACAGGAACATAACTAAAAGATACATGCAAGTGTCTAAAAGTAGCTAAAGTCAT
>OBOU01000010.1_pt1 | contig 23867 bp, 26 predicted proteins | sample 1494291 | NCBI WGS metagenome assembly OBOU01 (sample SAMEA3275627, study PRJEB22092) | marine metagenome | biome: ENV:00000447; feature: ENV:00002042; material: ENV:00002010 | collected 2014-06-20T10:30:00+00 | depth 20 m
CCGATATCTTGTTTTTAGAACAAATTGGTTACTTTTACGCGACGGTAGTATTCGTTGGAGTTCGCATCCAATGCGCCGTTGCCTTGTGTAGCACCTTTTGCATATGGGTTAGAAACCATGCCGTAGCGCGTCTTAAAGCCAATTTTGGGCTGAAAGCTGTTTTCGCCAACTGCACGAACCATTTGCAACGGTACGTATGGGCAATAGAATAGACCTGCATCGAAAGATGAAGAACCTTTATAGCCTACTACGAGGTAGTTAGCACCTGCATATGGATCGATATACACTTTGTAGCGTCCGTTAAGAACACCAGCAAATGTGTTGCCTGTGTCATCTACGTTCAAAGAGTTGCTGTTAAGCGCTGGTGTGTAATCTAGTACACCTGCCATTTGAAGTGCGGATGCAACATCAGATGAACAGATAACCATGTTACCTTTACCACGTCTTGTGCCTTTAGCAATAGCGTTAGCTTCTTGCTCGATTTGGAACATAAGACCTTTGAACTTCTCAACTGACCAACGACCATTTGCGTCTACGTCAAGATCGAAAGTACCTGCAACCGCAGTAGCTACTGCACCCGCTTTAGCGTTCGTGTAGATTGTACGAACCAATTCGCGGTTGATTTCAACGAGGATTTCAGACTGCAAGATGTTTGCAAGTTCTGTTTCCGCGTCAAGACCGTGAACAGCTTTCAAGTCTTGTGCTAGTTCAGTTGTGTACTCTGCTTTCAACGCACGAGATTTTGCCGCAACAGTAACTTTTTCAATTGAGAAAGCCATTTCTGCGAAATCTGTACCGTTTCCGTCACCCAAAGCTTCTGCTTCAGTTGTACCCATACCAGTACCAGTTGTTTCTGATCCTGCACCCAATGCGTTAGCATGTGTACCTGCACCAGAGAAATCAGTATCGGCTTCGTTGTAGAACACTTCGCCACCAGCTTGGCTAGTTACGCGAGAGCGCATTGCAAAGATCAAGCCTGTTGGACCTGTCATTGGCTGAACACCAGCAATGTCATATGCGATTAGGTTTGGCATCGCACGACGTACTAGTGAAATTAATACAGGGTCATAACCTGCTGTTGGACCAGCCGCTGTGGATGAACCGCCGAAGCCGCCTGTACCCGCATCGTTAGCCGCAGTTTCTGCTAGGAAACCAGACATGTTAGCAGACGTATCGCCTGATTCCATGAGTGCTTTCTCTGTGTTTTCAAGAATAGTAGCTGTTACGCTTTTCTTGTGGTTGTCTGAAATTGGTGCGAAAGATGCGTGTTCCAAAACTGGACCCCATTTTTCTACCAGTTGCTGATAGTTTGACTGAGTCATATGATTCTATCTCCTTGTTTGTATTTACCTGAGTTTATTTATAATAATTAGATTTTCATCTGGGGTTAAGAGTTTGATGGCATCCTGTTGAAGCCTTCAAGAAGTGCGTTGATATTGCTGTATTCAGATACTGGCTGTTTAACGGCTGTATCTTCAACAATGATTTCTTCTTCGTCTGCTACTTCTTCTACCAAAGGCTTGCTTTTTGCAAAGAAAGATTCTTTTAGTGTTGTAAGATCAGATTTGTAAGCTTCGATATCATCGAAGGCTAGTTTTTCTGAAAGAACCTTTAGGCGCTCAACTTGTGTAAGTGTAAGACCCTCAGTCATTTCTTCAAATGCCGCGTCAGCTTTCAATGAAGCGATCTCTTTTGCAAGAGTTACGTTTTCAGTGATTGCTTTGTTTGCATCAGCTTTAAGACCTTCAACTTCTTCTTCCAAGCCTTTTACTACGTCAACAGTATCTTCGTTGATTTCGATGTTATGCTCTTCAAACAATGTTGCAAGTCCGTCCATTAACGATTCAGCCATCTCTACTTTAATACCAGCTTCGATTGCCAATTCATTTTCTTTCATCCACTCTTCTACAACGTAGTCAAGATATGAATCAAGATTTTCTACAACGTTATCGATTGATGCGTCAGATGCTTCTTTCATTGATACTGCAAGAGCCTCTGTTTTTTCTGCAATGATAGCGTCTGATCTTTTGATAGATGCTTCGTTTACAGCCGCTTCAAATACTACAGTAACTTTGCTTGTAAAGTCTTCAGACAAATCCATGCCTTCAAACATAGCCGCAATGCCAGCTTCATATTCGATAACTTCTTCCGCAACAACTTCTACAGCTTCATCTTCAACTGCTTCTTCTGCTACTGGTGCAGGTGCAACTTTTTCAGCCTTTGGATCGACTTTTTTAGCTACGTCTGCTTTCTTCTTTTTAATTGCGCCGCCTTCTGGTGTCGTTGGGTCTTCAACAGTTGAAACCCCATCGTCAGAAACGAACTTTTCTTCTAGGTCGTGAGACATATGTTCTACTCCTTTATTTGGATACTTATATTAGTATTATTTATAATTTTGTTACTTTTCATTTTTTCAGAGACTGAACAAATCGCTCAAACAGTTGTTTGGCTGTAGCTTCGTCAACACGACGAACAACACGACTTATTTGCTTCTCTACCACTTCCTGTATTTCTTCAATTACTTGTTCAATAGGTGCTTGCGCTATCCAATTGCCAGAAGCAATGTCAAAATAATATTCAGCGTTTTCCATGATGCCATTAACAAAACAATTCGGACCTGATGGGTCTGTTACAATGTCAACCGTTGCAAGGTGGAAATCATTTTGTACTTCCATAATCCCATCTTTTGTTGGTTTAACTGAACCCAAACCACGAGTAGACACACCAATTGTGACACCCTCATCCATGAAAGTTTTGACGATTTCGCCCATTGGAGTACCAAGAATTTTGGCTTTACCAATGAAGTTTGAACCTTCACGTTTCATGTCGGTAATTAAGTGAGAGACGCGATCACCATTGATGGTCGGACCATCTGGATGACCAAGTTCGCCCAAGGCACGTTTGGTATCAATAAAGTCTTTATTGTAACGTACCATTTCACTTTCAAGTATCTGTGCAGGATAGATGCGACCATTACGGTTTTTGATATCACCTTGCATGAAGATACCTTCGACGAAATAGGATTTCTTTCCTGTTTCTTCGTTGATTTCGGTTGCTACGTTGCAATCCTCTACTACTTCTGTAATTAATCTCATATTTCTATTCCCTTAAAAACTTATTTATATCTTTGCGTCATAATAATTCTTAGATAATTCACCACGTTCTGTGGTTGAACCTTTCTTTCGAACCTTAACATACGTCAATTGAACATTTCCACCGTTTGGAGGTGTGAATGTTCTCACCCCAGCAGCAGTCGTGCCATTAGCATCTGCGTATGTATCAGCCGCAAGAGCGGCATTGTCATATTCCCAAATACAGGTATTAGCCGCATTTTCAGACCCAAGAACATCTACCCAAGCCATTACTCGTGACTATCCCTAGCGAACCCAAGAATTTCAGCATAACCTTTTTTATTCTTCATAGCAGTGTCAGTCATCTTCTTGACGTTAGGCTTACTAAGTTGCTTCATAAGATCATTCAACATCGTAGCATCGTCTTTTTTGACCATTACTTGCTTGCCATCTTTTAACTTAAGACCACCAGCTTTGAATGATTCTTGGATGTGTTGTACTTCTTCTCTGAAGATGCCTTTACGCTTTGCATCACCGATAGTCTTTGCCATCTGGTCTTTTGACATGCGCTTATACTTTGGCATAGACATCAAGTAATCAATTGCATTGTGGTCTTTCTTACCACCTTGCGACATATACTTTTCATAGTCTTTGATAAGGCTTTTGCTCTCATCAAGTTCTACTTCTCCAGCACATTCTCTGCGCATTGAAGCCAAAGATTTTTGTGTAGAAGTCATTGTGCGTACTGGTTTCTTACGTCCAGTCTTGGTGCGTCCCATAGCCGCATTATGTTCAGCGTCTTTTGCACGTTGAACTTTAAGGAAGTCAGGCTTTATCTTTGGTGCGCCTTTTCTACGAGGTGCTTCATCAAGCTGAACGTCTTCTTTTTTCATTAGTTTCATTGCAACGTTTGCAAGTTGAGTTGCTTTCATCTTATCTAGTTTTGCTTTATTGGCGTCATTTACTTTGTTGTAAATCTGTGTGACAGCAGAAGCTGTGAACATGTCAACCATAACACCGTCAATCTTTGCCGCTTGCTTTTGGTCAACTATTTTCATCATTGCTTGCAAAGTTTTAGAAGCTTCATCAAGTTCTACAGCTTCATCCAAGTCTTCTTTATACATGTTCAACTCATAGCTTTTGCCAGTGTTGTATACTTGTACTTGAATAGCTTTTTTACCGCTTTTGTCTGTCAAACGATAAGAGTTTGTCTTACCTGTGCTTGGCTTTTTCGGACCCATTGCAACTTTGTTGTCGATATCTTCTGGGTCAACAATTACACCAAGATTTTTCTTAGCGTGATCGTATGCTGTCTTCATAGCACCTGAGAAATCTTTGTGGTAAAGAGGGTATTTTGCTTGCTTACCTTCGTTTACATCTTCTTTAATTCTCATTCTTTCCATATGACTTCTGACAAGTGTACGAACATCCTCATTAGGGTGTTTCTTTGCATAATCGTCAACATCATCCGCTAATTCATCATCACCAATAAGACTATAAAGTTTATCTGATGCATCTTTTGCTTTAAGTGGTCTGGATAGAAGTTTCTTCAATTCTCTCTTTTTCTTAGGAGTATCAGGGATAGCCCAAGTACCTTCGTTACGCATACGTGGCTCACGACGATTATCACTTGGATTTTCGATACGCAAGTTTGCAGGATCATTGTTCATTGGGTTATTATCCGCATGTCCAACATCCATACCATCAACGTCATTCTCTTTAGCCATAATTCTACGTGCTTTGTTTCTTGAAGAACGGTTTGCAATTTGCTCTGGTTTGCTATGGTAGTTTGCATACTCTTTAGCATAGTTGCGTTCATCAAGTTCTACTGTCATAGATTCTTTAACTAGACCAGTCATAGAAGCCGCCATGTCACCCAATGCCAAAGAGATACTACCATTACGGTTGTATAGGAAGAACTTACCGCCCTTACCATCATCTCTTTTCATTGTGATCTTGCCAACTTTAGCTTTCCCAACAATATTTTTTGTTCCTACAACAAATGTAGCCTTATTACCTTTTTTGATGCCTGAGTCGTAACTAATAGTGAGCTTGTCACCCTTCTTAGTTTGATCCCACATCTTTTGATCCATGACTGCTTCATCAAGGACTACAATATTTTCTACAATTTGCTTAAAACTTTTCATATTATTTCCCATTAATCTCTTTGGCTTTGACGCCTTGCATGATTAGGTTAGTAGCGGCTGTTGTTGAAAGCCATTTGATGTCGGCACGAGCGATTGCAATCAACTCTTCTTTGCTACGACCTTTCAAAATTGCACCCATTTTCTGAGCGGCATCTACAGGAAGACGATCAGGCATACTTGCATACGCTTTTTTCAACTGTTCGATTTGCTTAGGGCTGAAACCTTCATCAAGTTCTACAGATTCTTTCGCAAATTTTACGCCAGGATACTTACCCTTCCGAATGTCTTTGTATGCTTTGACTGCCTTTTTACGATCAGCTTTTTCTTTTGAGGTTTTATCTTTTGCTTCATCAAGATCAAATTCTTCATTCTTGTCCCAAGGTGCTTTCTTCAATGATACTTTTGCTTTACCACTTTTAGAAGGCGCAGATGCTTTTGACAATGCCGCCGATTTAGCCATTGCTGAACCTTCTGAAAGTCTATTCACAATAGCTTGGTCTGCTTGTTCTCTGATCTTTGATCCAGCCATTGATTTGCCATCTTTACCAAAAACAATATCAATACCCATGGCGTCAGCCTTTGCCGTAGCTTTTAATTTGGCTAAATCGATACCCTTTTCAGATTTCTTTACCATAGCTTCTTGGTCTTTGATCACCTTCATCGCGGCGTCTTTGTCGGCTTTATTAAGTTTATTAAATGCTGGTACTTTGGAAAGGGCGTACATAGCTTTTAAAGCTTCACTAGCTCTTGCGTTTTTGCCAACTTTTTTCTGAACGTATTTTGAGAGTGTTCCAATAGATAATTCCTGTAGGTCTTCTGCTTCATCAAGTTCGACAGATTCGTCAAAAGAAGGTCCTGCATATTCGAATGCATCATCATAGGAAGTGTCGTAATTAGCGTCACCTTCTTGATCAGCAATTCTTTTTGCCTTTTCTCTTGGAAGATCGTCAGCACCAATTGCACCAGTAAACTGATGGTCAAGAGCCACTGGATGTGGCATAGTCTCGTATGAGTGCATGTCTTTAAAAGCACGTTCTTCTTCTGGCTTTGGCTGTGCAACCTCACCTAAAATTTGTCTAAAGGACTTCATTTCTGTTCTCCTACTGAATTCTTTAGTATTATTTATGTAAATTTAACCCTTGAGTTAAACATTATTCTTGTTAATCTTCTTGAGGTGGCGCTTCTTGCTGTTGAGGGGCTTGATCCTCATCATCTTCAGTTGGCGCATCTTTAGCCTCTTGTTCGATTTGTTCTTTCATTTCTTTCATTTCTTCATCAGACATACGAAGCACATTACGTAGTACCCACTCTCTTGAGTAGTATGTACCAACATGTTCTTCAACTTCACGCAAAGTAGTAAGTCTCTCTCTTGCGATTTCAGCTTCTTTCAACTCTGTAAAATAGTTGTCTTGTACGAAGTCATAACGAACAGTATTTTTGATTTCTGCAAATTCTTCTGGTGTCATGATACCCTTGAGTACCAATTGCTTTTCCAAAATCTGTGTGAACAGTGAAGAAAAACGACTTCTCAAACGTCTTACAAATTTACTAAACTTCAATTCGTCACGAGTAATTTCAGAAACACGTCCAAATGAAGCCATAGTCTCAGGCTCAAGTCTTGACAACGGAACCTTAAGAGATTTATATAACTTACGTTGGAAGTATAACATATTCTCATCTGAACTCAATGCTTGTGCATTACCACCTGGCATTGTATCAACTTCAGTCGATCTCTCACCACCACGGCGTGGGAACCAGAAATCTTCTGTCATTGTCATCATCTTACGAGCATCGCTGATTTCACCTGTAGAAGAGTCGTACTGCAACTTGTTCTTGTGGCGAGTCATCATATCTCTTAGATACTGCTCAGCTTTCGATTTAGGTAAGTTACCAACGTCAATGTAAAAAATTCGTCTCTCAGGAGCGCGTGTAAGAGTATAAATGACTGTCGCATCTTCAAGCATCCTTAACTGATTGAGTGGTTTGATTGATGGGTGCAAGAAAGACAACACCAAAGAGTTGTTTTCAGTCATCATTCCTGATGTAACTCTAGCGATAGAGTCTTTTGCGATTTTGAAACCCTGTGTACCACCTTGCGCACCAGATGCACTTTGGGCAAAGCCACTTTCAGAATACATATAGTATTCATTCTTGACCTTCTTAACAGGAATTCCACTATGTGGGTCTTTTTCTTTTTTGTCTACTTCACGAATAAGCTTGAGTTTGCGAGGATCAACGTAGCGTAGCTCACGGATGCCTTCCTTCAAGTTGTCGTTGTCGATAATTACGTGGTAGTTAATTCTTCCATCTACATAGAACTTACTAAAAGTATCATATCCATTGTTAGAGAAATCGAGAAGCGATAGTACGTTCTCAAATTCTTCAATAACTTTATTCTTTACCTTATCAGGCATGTTTGTATCGTCAAGGATTACCTCAACAACTTTATCATCAGTATCAATACTAATGGCTTCGTTGATAATTTCATCAACGGCTTGGGCAATTTCTGGTTGTTGTGCCAGACCCCTATATTTTGTAACTAATTCTGATTCTGTCTTGGCAGAACCTTCCATATCCAATAGGGTACTGTAGAAGCCACCCATTGCATTACCAACGGTAATAGCACCGTCATCATTAGACGGTTCAGCAAATGAGGATGGCACAAAACCATCCTCATCGCTTTCTCTTTTGATATCGAATCCAAATATCTTCATATCATCACTTTCTCATTTTAAATTTATGTAGTCGGTACGCCAGTATTACCTTCAACACGCCATAGGTCGTATTGGAATGTAACACCAAATTCTTCAATTGCATCAGTCTGTGACCAATCCATTTGAATTCCATCGATACCGATGGGGAACATCCCCTCAAATATATATGTTCTCAGAATTGACCCATCTTTACTAAACTGGGTAATCTGACCTGTCGATTTATAGTCTTGTGGCAAGGCTCTTGAGTTAGAGTCATGCGAGTTGATTGCGTTAGACCAAGCTTCCATAGAGTTACGGATAGCGAAGTCTTCGTCGTTGATTACGGTTACTGTCCAATCTGCAAATGTCCTATCACCAGCATACTTGATCTGACGACCAAAGTATGGAACCGTGAATTGCCCCAGAGTAGATTCTGGAATCCCTGCCGCACGTATCATAAATGGTACTTTAATGTCGGCTTCTGGAGCAATTGGGTTAGTGATTTGACATTGGAACAAAGTAGGACGCGCACCACCACCGACTAGCTCTGATTTGAACTGGTTGATATTAAATGCCATGTCTATTTTCTCCTTTATCTATTCTTATTTAGTTACGATATCTGACCAACAATTTCGTCAAACTCAATACCACTGCGTGTTGCTACGAATGTCAATTCGATGACATTAATAGAACGTGCTGGTTTGATAAAGATGCTTGCACGGAATTTGTTTTGATCAACAACCTCAGGAGTATTGACTGTACTATCAGAGATAACTCTGAAATCAATAATACCACGTCTGCCTTGAATGTCACGTAAGAATGGGTCAACAATGTTTTTAAACTGTGTCTGAGTAAAATCATCATTAAGTTCAAACAAGAAACTTTCAGCGGCTGTAGCGATTGCCTTTTCAACTGCAATGAACAGTCTACGAACGTTAAGGCGATCAAACGCTGATGGCAATCCAAGACCAGTTTTGTCACCGAATAGTACGATGCCTTGACCAGTTTGTGAGATAACAGGGTTCACATCTGAACCATAAAGTGTATCTCTATGTGGTTTGCTTGGGTTGAAAGCTAGTTTGATAACATTCTTGATAACGCCTTTTCTGAAACCAGCAGGAGATTCCCACGGTTCAACTCTAGCGGCAAGACCTGCCATATCACCATTCAATGGTGTCCAACGATATTGATCGTTATATTTGTCGTAGCGATACTTGTAGCCACTATCCATGAAAGAATAAGATGAATTCTGAACTTTGTTGCGATATGCAAGAACATTAGTCATTTTCGCATTCATTTTAAGTTCATCTACAACTGCTTCCTTAGATGGAGATAGGAAAGCCACACAATCTTTTCTTGTTTCGCAGATATTTGAAACAATATAGTTTGCTCTAGTAGCCATATCATCGCCTTTGCCCTGTAGGACGAAAGAAATGTCAATCTCGTTAGAGTTTTTCAGTGTATCTAGTGCAAAACCGATGTGTGCTAGTGTAGCAGTCGATTCAGTTGTTGCATCTGTACCACCTGTGAATGTTTCGTAACGTGAAATTGAACCAGCAGCCGTACCAACAACTGCCGTATTAGCGATAGCAACCCAAGATGAGAAGTTTTCGATTACAGTTGGGTAGTAGTTTGTAGCACCTTCAGCCGTAACTGCACCAACAGTAGTTGAAATATTTTCAAACTTCTCTAGTACAAAACCTTTAGTACCACTAACAGTACCTGTTTTATCGATTACAGCAATGTGTACATTTCCTGCATCTGGTTTTCTACCAAAAGTATTATTGTACTGCCACTTGCGCACCATAGAAAGCTTGTTCAAATCAGTTTCTGCCAAAGTGTATTTGTTGGAGAATGTGATATCATAAGCATAAGCCGCTACGAATGAAGTATTGGCGTCACCAGGGACTGCTTCTACTTCACCTACAGTTTCTGTAAATGTCGCAACTTTTAATTCTTGGTATCCAACAGACTCGTTACCAATTACTAGAACGTCTCCTGTTGTCATATCATCCAATTGTTGTGTGTTAGCCACATCAAACGAGACAGTAGAAGAATTGAAAGAAATTGTTTGATCAATTTGGTTATTTGAAATTTTATTAGTTGGAATAGCACCTGCCGCAAGGACATCGTTGCTAAATCCTGTTGAGGAAACCCATGCAACTTCAAGTGAGTTGCCAAGGTCGCCTTGGTATTTTGCTTTGAAAGCACCGTATGTTGAGCTTGCCTCAATTACAGCATTGTTTCCATCTAAAACCAAGTCATCGCCTACAGCAGTTGCGGAGCCATCATCGGCGCGAACTACGTATAGAGCGTTGGAATAAGATAAAAAGTCAGCCGCAACAAAGAAAGTTTCATATGTTGCATCGTTAGGTGTTCCAAATCGGTCTACGAGTTGGTTCTCTGACGAAATTAGTATCGGCTCATTGGTGGGACCCCATCTGAAAACACCTGCCATAGCGGCTGGTGGAGTCGCGATGGCTGGTACTGCCTGTGAAGCGTCCACTTCTCGAACGATAACGGAAGGACTTACGGAAAAAGCCATATTTTTCTCCTTTATGTATTGAAAACGACGTTATTCTTAATTGTGTTAATTCTCTTCTCTGTTCTATTTATACAAAAGAACATCTTAATATAAAGCCCACCCTTGGCGTTCATCATCTTGCCAAACCACATCATCTTCATCAGAACCATCATCTATAAATCCAAAAGGCAACATTTCTTGTTCAACTTGTTCTTCTGTCTTTTCCCTCAATTTCATAAGTGTATTAATGTCTGTTAAATCTTTAAAATACATCTGATCACTCAGCCAAGCAAAGATAACCAAATTCATTACCAAATCATCGTGGGAACCTGATTCGGCTTCATAAGAGACACCTTTCTTAGAGAACCTTGAAAGTTCTTGTATTGTCTCGAAATCTTGTAGAATTAATTGATTTTGCTCAATCAACATCTTCAAGATGGAACAACCAACAGCTTTGACGCTCTTAGTCGTTCTAATACCACTATCTACATTTTTGCCAAAACCTGCTGAGATGCGTTTACCCGCTCGCCCAGCGCTTTCAGTAGAAAGCATATTTTCATAACCATAGTCCATGAGTAATGTATCAGATACTTGCTCTCCAATATCATTAATCTCAATTAAGACTGCACATTCGTTGTAAAGTTTGCCCAATCTATAGATAACCGCCGTAAAGTCAATAGGTGTTACCATATTATCTCTGTATGTACAAACTTGTTTATAAGGCATGGATGTGATGTCAATAATATTACATGTAGAATAGTCAAGCCCTTTACCACGAGATACGTCACATGTCATAGCATATGCGTGACCTTCGATTGGTGCTTCGTATTGGCATATATTGTTTTGTTCTAATATAGGGCGAGATGGTGCTAATTCTTTTAGCTTGCCACTATCAATAAGTGTACCAGAACTACCCAAGAACTGACAACAATATTCTTGATTGAATTTCTCTTGGTCAAAGTCTAGTGCCTCTAAGGTTTCATTCTTCCAAGCTTCATTACGACCTGGAACATCATCCCACATAACTTTAACGAACTCATAACCATTCGTTTGTTCTTCTGCACCCTTACACGTCTTCCAGAAGTGGTTAAGACCATTAGGTGTGGATGTCATCAATAGCTTTGTACTTTCACCAGATGAGATCGTAGGATAAACTGAGGCGAAGAATTCGTCATAGCCTTCAATGAATGCAACCTCATCAAGATATAGGAAGTTAATAGATTTACCACGAATGGCAGAAGATGATGTAGTACCAGCAAGAATTTTACAGCCGTTCTCAAGTTCGATGTTACCCTTGTTCCATTCACTAACGCCTTGCTGTAGCCATCTAGGAAGTGCTTCATAAGCCAACTTAACCCTAGCCAAAACCTCACGAGACGCATCTCCTTTGTTTGCAAGGATAGCAACAGTTTTGTATTCGTTGAATAGTACGTAGTGTAAAATAACAGCCGCCGCCGTTGTTGTCTTCCCAGACTGTCTAGCAGTTAGAACTGCGACACGTCTATTATCAGTAATTTTCTGAACAATATCTTTTTGGTAATCATACATATCAAAAGGTACTAGCCCTTTATCAACGTGGATAATCTTAATATAAGTTTTAGCAAAGTACACAGGGTCATTGGCACACTTCATGAACTCTTTAAGAAGTTCTGGCGTCCACTCTACGTCTTCTGAAACTTTCTTTAGATGTACATTCCCTAAATACCCATCACCCATTCTCATTCTCTTTCAACATTTTCAATAAATCCGCAGTGGAAACGATCAAGTTGTTATTAGTAACATTTGTTTGAGCGTTTTCTCTGGGACCCATAATTTCTTCTTTTGCAAATTTCTTTTTGGTTGACACATCAGCAAAGTCTTTGTTGGCATCAAGCAAGGTTTTCATGAGTGTGGACACGACTTCAAAGCCTCTTGCAGACTCTGATTGTTTGGCAATCTCAAGCATTTCCCGTACTGCTTCGTTACCTAGTGCAATGACGCCTTCGATATTTTCACGAACTTTGGTGAGGTCTTTAAGGTTTTCATCGTCAATAGGCACTTCATGCTCAATCACAGATGATGTGCCTTCTTCAATTTCAACAGGAAGAACTTCTTGTTCTAATTCTTCTACCCTAATCTCTGCCAAAGGTCTAAGACCAAGGTTCTCAGCTATCTTATCATTCATATTATTCACTCACTATTGTTTTAATGATACCCCAGTCATCATCGAACTCAATTTCTTGGTATGGTATTGAGCCGAAGTTTGGTGGTGATATAGTCACGGTAGGCACTGTTCTATAACCTAGACCAGCATCGGTAACTGTAATAGACGAAACATCACCATTGGATGCAATTACAGCGGTTGCAGTAGCAGTAGTAGCAGTCGGTGCTGACACAGAAATGATTGCGTCAGTGAGATAGAACTTACCTACGTTATTTATTGACAGCTTTGTAATAGAGCCATTAACTAAAACAGGTGTTGCAGATGCTGTAAAGCTTGCCGCAACGTCATCAGGGGCGTCAAATGTAATTGTTGGTGCATCGCCTGTGTAACCAAGACCACCACTCGTAACAGTCATTGCAGTGACTTCACCATCGACTACCGTAGCTGTTGCAGTAGGAAGTGTCTTGTCAAAGTTCTTTTCGAAAATATCACCACTGTTAGCTGTTGTAGGCATCGTGTAAGATGATCCATCTGTACCAAATAATTGAGCTTGTGATTCAAATGTAACGTTATCCAAGACACCAACGAAACTTCTGTTAGCCCCATCGAATACCGATTCGTTACCTTGTGCATCGCCAACTTTATATGTGTGACCTGGAAGTGCAACATTACCAGCACCACGTGTTGCTGTAGTACCCCTAACGCCATTGACGTTAAGTCTGATGTCTCCACCAGAATGTTCTAGCTCAACGTGGTTCCATTGGTTTACTATCACGTTTGTGTCAGAAGTTACGATTGGCTGTGAAGAATATTGAAACCCAATCTCCCCAGTAGTGTTCATGTATATTTTTGTGAATGGGGCAAATAATATTGAGTATGGGTTCCCAGCAGTAATTTCAGTTGGGTAAATCCAGAACTGTACTTTGTAGCCAGTATTAGAGCTATAGAAGCCATCGAATGTGTGTAGCAACGTAACATCTGTTTCGGATGTGTGAGGCAACGCATCGTCACCAAACTTAACCACAGAGGCAACAGTTGGGGGTGGACTAATAGTGAATGTTGGTGTGTTGTAGAAATTACCTACACTGGTAACTGTAATTTCAGTAATCGAGTCACCAACAACAGTAACCGTACCAGCAGCAGTCTGTGGTGTCGCATCTGGAACACTAAAGCTGACTGTTGGGGGTGTAGAGAAGTAACCACCACCGTTTAGAATATTGATACCACTCAAAGAACCATTTGCCATTGTAGTAGTAATAGATGCGTTGGCTGTATCTGGTGCGGCAATAGTAACTGTAGTGTTAGCATTGTACTTTTCACCGTTGACTAAAAGGTCAATAGATGTTAATGAACCATTTGAAACAACAGCTTTTGCTGTAGCTTGTTGACCTTCTGTCGAAATGGGTTGACCGTTTGCACTGAGGCCAGGTCTTACGTCCACACCTTCTATGAATGGAGCATTGGTATCTGTACCGTTGTAAAAGTCCACGTCAACAAACTTAATTACCTTTTTAGTCTTTTGAGGTCCGTAATAATAACCCTTGAGTGTAAAGGTTAGTGTGTACAGAATTGACTGTCTTTCTTCAAACGTACCTTCATACAAGTCTTCAGTTGTAACACTGTTCAAGATAATTGGAATGTCAACAGGTTCGTGTTCTGGTATCATCTTAGCCGTTACCGTCCAATCAGGTGTAAAGAACGGAAGGATTTGTTCCATAATCTTAGTTGCGTCTTCAGCATACTTTGTCATGATGTACAATGAGAAGTCGATGTTATAAGGAACCCCAGAATACATGAATTCTCTTTGGTTGGTATTTTCGTTGGCTGTTGGCTTCAACACCTTACGTGTCGTAGCTATTTTTCTTTGGGAATCGTATGTTACGTTATTAATCTCAAAAGACATTCTTGGAAGCGTCATAGCTGGTCGAGTGCTGTTGACAAGATCAGGGTCAGCCGCTACCCTAGCTAAGATTTTTTGGAATGGCGCATACGACAGTGGAACAATCATTTCTTGTTGCAAAGCCCCAGCATTATTGGTTCTCTGAATCTTTACTTGATTAAAGAGTGTACCAAATATAGCCACGTACTTTCTAGTAGTCGAATTGTAAAAATAATTTGCAATTGCCATGTTTATAAATCCTGTATGCTAATATTTTCACTGAATGGGTCCATCTCAGAGAAATCTAAAATATCATCAGCTTGTGTTTCAAATGCCAAGTTGTCAGCAAGAGGATCAACAGCGGTCAAAGCTGTAAGTGTATTTACCGTATTAGCCGTAGTATCAATATCATCAAAGAAGTGATCAATCTCGTAAATGCCTGTATCGAATTGCTCACCAGAGAATTCCATAAGTTCACAACGCATGTCATAAACCTGTAGCGCACCACTTTGATAAAACACACTCTCGTGTTCTACGTGTTGGATTTTGTAAAGCTTATTATTCAGAGGCAAGAAAATAACTTCACCAGCAATAGGTCTTATTCTAGTATCGTTTTCTCGTGTCACAAACCTTTCAAAGGTTCTAATAGCAACAGAAAATGTGATAGAGTCTCGAATTTGAAGACCGAACTTACTTAAGAAGTCGCCTTCACCTTCAAAACCATCTACGTTTTTAATATAAACTTCGAAATCATAATATGCATCGAATGTAGGAATATCATCCTCATTCAACAAACTGTCGATGTTTGCATTTGATCTCGAAACGTATTTGACGTCAACGCCATACATTTGGATCGACTCAATAACCAGATCGTCGATTAGGTTCTGTTCGTAACTGTTGTCAATATTTCTGAAATATGCGTTGGTTGCCATATCTTATCCAATAAAGTTATAGGTCAAAGGTTGCAATGATCGAATTGCTTCTTCTTCCATACGTTCGCGGTCAGCCCTAGCCTCTGCAAGGATTTGCTCACCATTAAACTGCACACCACCAACTAATTGCATCTGTGTAAACTTAGTGAGGTTTAGACCCCATTGTTCACGTACAAGCACAGCCGCATAATTCTGAAGCCAACGATCACCCCAAACATCTGCGTACTCATCAGGATTAACGACATCATATGCTTCGATAACAATGTAGTTGCCAACTACCCAACTCTTTTTGTCAGTGTCAATATGTAATTTATTTACATGCTTGTTGTAGCGGATCAGTGGTTTACCAACAAGTATCTCTTGCATAAACTCAATGTGTTGCATAGTCATGTAGTAGTTCTGCATGCTATAGCTAGTCATGTCTTGAATGTTATTAAGAACAAACTGGTAGTTTACGTTGAACATCCCTGTGCCAGTTGAAATACTTGTATCTAGGTCAAATATCTTAGAAATGCCTAGCAAGCCTTCTGGTAGTGGTATCCATCCGTTAACCTTATCTGCTTCTGTAATTGCATGCTTAAGATACACCAGTTGACTACCATTGTAGTGGTAATCGCGCCAGAAAGAGATGGCTTCATCTACACGATCTTCAACTTGCTCATCTGCAACGTTGATGTCAATTACAGGTGCGCCAATTTTTCTTAGGATGTAGTCTTTAAAGTCTTCTTTTGATCTTGGTTGTGCCATTATGCTAACTCACCTTTAATGATTACTTTAATGTAGCCAGAGTTTGGAAATGTTTCGATCTGACCGTTATTGTAAGTAACTTGGAATTCTGCGTTATGGATACCTGTGTTGGAAGTATCACCTGTTTGCCAAGTGTAGGCAACAATACCCTTTGTTGAGTTAACGATTGTCCCTGTACCAAGGCTTACAATATTAACGCCAGCTTCTGTTGACATATTAAATGCAATAGACGCCGCTTCCGTCATAGGTTTAGCACGTCCAGACGAACTTGTTAGGACTACTTCTAAAGATGGGGCAGTATCGTTTTGCTTGATGTAGAAGTTATCCGACATGTGTTCTCTCCGTTTACTTTTATTTATCTAAAAAGATATTATCTGATTTCGACAAAAGTTTCACCACTATTACGTATTTTAACGCCATTTGGCTCTTGCTTTATGTTTACTTGGTTGTTTTGTGTATCCTGTAGTTTGATACCGTTTGTAAGATTTGGTCTGCTTTTGTTTAACAATGTATAATTTATAACTTTGGACTGCAATGCGTAAGAGAAAGCACCTGTGGTCTGACCCAATGAAAACTGCGCCATAGTACCAGAGAAAGTAATTGGAAAGACATTATCAAACCCACCAACAATAGGGTTGAAGGCAGTAGCCGATCCAACAAATGTTATCTCATTGTTACCAGAGTAAAGGTAACTCTGTATCCCAAACTCAATGCGTCCACTCTGATTTAACGAGAAGTCTATAGTACCAGATGCTTCACCAAAGATAGTTGGCGTCTCAATTCCAGCAGTAATAAAAAAGTCAAGAGTGTTGTTAGCATTAGCATGTACAGGAACGAACACGTCAGATGCAATTGATACATCGAACGTGCCAGAAACATCACCGACAAGGACTGAATAGCCCCCACCGAAGAAGTTGAAATCTATACTTCCTGTAGTTACGCCGTTAGACATTTAGAACGTCCTTTTATGCGCCACCAGCAGTAATTGTAAATGTAGTGATTGTGATTTGCTGACCAATAGCGATGTTTGTGTTGTCAAGTTGCATATCACCACCAGCACCAGATGCTGAGATAGTACCTTGCAAGTGACATACTGTTCCATCACTTTGGTGTACTCTAAAGTAACCAGCAGTACCAGAAGCATCTGCTGAAAGGTCTTGCCAATTACCAGATAATTGCATAACACCGTTATTAGGTGCTGAAAGCCAATCTGCTGGTAAGATCATAGTAGCTACTATAGTACCTGTATTTGCGCTTGGACACTCTGTTGGAACTGTTCCTGTAGCAATCGTGAGAACTGGATTTGCGCCAATTGTCGTTTCGATTGCTTGGAGTGTGCCGTTTCTCGTTTGTGGGGATAACTGAAAAGCCATCGTCTTCTCCTTTGTTGCATGTATTTTCTTATATTTATAAAAAACTAGTTGACAACATTCAGAAGTCGTGTATAATAGGGTTAACCCTTATGATATAATAATAGATTCTTTAATGTATTTAAGCATATCTTCTTTCAATATCATCTTCAGATAATGTATTACCCATCCATACTTCAATAACCTTAACAGGTTTATCACCAACATTAGTTGCATGATGCCAAGTATTAGATGGAATGTCTATACTATCACCAGTTCCATAAACCTTAGATGTCGAATAACCATCAGAGAACTCTAAGTCCATTTTAAGGTCACCATCAACAATATGCCAATGTTCTGAACGTATGAAGTGTCTTTGATCAGATAAAGACTTGCCAACATCAATAGAAAGTTCTTTAACCTTCCAATGACCATTCTGATCTAAGTCTCTATATTTACCCCATAGTCTCTCTGTAGTGGGCTTGTCCCACTCCTTTAGTATCCATGATGAACTATTCTTCTTATCTTCACCACCAATACCAAAAGCAAATGTTACATTACATTCATCACGTAACTCTCTAGCAAACTCAACTTCTGGTGTTGTTCCTTTTTTACGATCTCCACCATTTGCAAAGATAATTTCTGAATTCTTAGGAGCTTGTTTTGCTACATATCGAATGGCATCACAAGCAGTATCATCTGAATCATCAAACGTAAATACATGACCCACACAGCCAATCTCTTTAATAATAGCCATACGTTCTTCAACAGACATAAATGGTCTGCCCTTTTTACGTGTTAGCCATTCATCACTATTAACGCCAACAAATAGGATAGAACCTAATTCTTTAGCGGCTTTAAAATATGCAATATGTCCTGAGTGTAGTGGATCAAATCCACCTGTTACGATCACTGGTTTCATTTTCTTCCCTTCATTACGCTGATGGTTGGGAACATGTAATCCCAAGCAAAGTTAATACCTTTATCTCTTTTCATATGATCATTTATGAATGATGGATGTACCCACCAATCCTCATATGAGTTGATGGGATCGATAGCCACATCAGAAACAAACAATTTATAACCAATACTATTTAGCATTTCTCTTGACTTTTCTTTAATCTCAGAACCCCACCAACATTCATTATGTTGGAATTGAATAATAGAAAACTCATGTTTTGAAAACGGAATTTTAGACAAAGCCGCAAGAGATGCTTGATCTGCATTAATTCTTAAATATTCAATACGTTGCTCAAGACAATGTTGTTTGAATAGTTTATCATAGTCCAAGGTTGCGGCATCATCCATAACAATACTTGTACTACGTTCTCTACTAAACTGAGCGCACATTCTTTCGCTATGTTCTACAGACAATCCTCTCCAACCGAAGTCTTTCTCCAACAAGTAAGTGTTGTTGAATAGTGTAGGATGTCCAGACCCAATCTCTACGAATGTACCTTCCATCTTACCATCAAGAAGCGACAGCACAAACATATCTTGGAAGTGGCGAGAATAGTTTTTATCTACGCTTTTAATTCCATCAAATTTCCATCTGTATTTCTTTTCTTCTTCTCTTGTGTATGGAAGTGTACTTGGGTATCCGATTTGTTCAATCCACCAATCAACACTGTCACGTATTTCCTTAGTCATTTCTAATTTGCATTTGTGCTTTAGATCAAAGAATAGGTTTTTGGAAGCATCCCTACCATCAGTCTTCCATTTAGAAACTGCATATGCATGTTCCAAACCAACACGACCAGGATATCCCAATCCATTATCATCGTCACGTGGAACCAAATCTAAGGCAAGACCCATTTGAGAATACATTATCCCATCACGAAAGTTGTTTGTGTCCATCGAATGTTTAGCCATGAAGTAATATGCTTCTGGTCTATTAGGCAATACTGCCATAGCCATCTTAAGAAGACCTTGCGTGGTTTGATTTCTGGCTTCTGATCTGTCAAAAATAGCCGCACCAAAAAGCATACATCTATATTGCAACCATTTTTCTTCGTATGTTTCTCCTTCACAGAAGTCAGCCGCTCTAAGATACCAACCAAATGCCGCCGCACCTTGTTTTAACTTATCGTACTCACGTGCGAGTTCAAACATTTTCCATGGATTACTATAGTCTAAAACAACATCATTTAGAACTTGCATATTTTTAAACTTCATTATCGTCACCCTCTATCATTCGTTTTTCCATCGTCTCTTTGATGTCGTAAATCTTTTCCTTCTCTATGATGGAAATTATCAATTGTGTTAAGTCAAGGTCTTTTTGAAGAAACATCATCTTCTGTTGTATCTTTTCAATTTGTTGCCTGTAATATTCTATTTCTTTTTCTTTACGAAGCTTAGTCTCAAGTATATCAGTAATTTGAATTAGTTTTTTTGTCATCTATTCAGCCATCAAGAATTGTGAAAATATAACCTGTGGCATACGCAATACATATGAAGCATTGTCTTGCCATCCAAAAGATATTAGAATATCATTGCCAAGTGTTGTGACCCCAGTAACAAATTCAATGTTATAGTCTTGTGCCTTCACATGATCGTAGTAAGTTCCCATGAAGTGAAACTCTCTGCTTCTGTGAACAATGTTCCAATCGTTATCCCATATAATTACACGGTGTGCATAGTTTCCATCTTTTCTGCCAAACGGATCACGCAACAAATTTGTTTCATGAACAAAAGCCATGCGCTGATTGTCATTAATACGTACTACTTGTGAGCCACCTCTGTAGTCTTTATTAGCTTCGACCTTCTTTTCTGCGTCATAGATTGCATCAACAGTTGTGCCGTTTTCAATATCAAACTTGACAACCTGTGTTGGGTTTGTCCACTTAACAAAGTGCCAAGGCATATCATTAACTGGCATCCAGTTCTTTTCACAATAAGAACTATCGTCACCAGGTGTTGGAATAGGGTTTCGTGAAATTTCTGTCCATTCACCGTTAATGAATTCGATCTCACACATCTCCATTCGTCCACGACCTTTATCGTCGTAGCAGTCCCTACGCACACCACATAGGAACAACCTATCGTCCCAACTGAATAGCCGTGCATCTTCAAGACCAATGAAATTCCATGTTGGCTTGCCTGTGTCTAATGCCATCTTAACACGTTGGGCATTCACAAGATTCATGTTCTTGTCCAACTCACACATTACATTGTGCGTTGTGAGTGTTACGTCATTTTCGGGATGAATATACACCAAAGGACCCCACTGATGAGGAAACTTTTTACCTTCGCTGTGATATAGATAATAGTTTACGTGTCTCACATTGACAAGGATTTTTCCTTTGTGAGAGAATATAGAGGGGTTCATGATTCCAGTTTCGTTACCTAAAACTTCAGTAGGTATACAAATAGGGTGTAATGAACCCCCTCTTTTTAAAGCGTATGTTGCCAAACCGCCCATGTGCAAGTCGTGCATGATTTCTCCATTATATAAAGTAGACTGTGGTTTTTACCAATCAGGTTTAAACGTAGTCATCGTTTCAATTTGTAGCTTCTTAGATAAAATGTTGTTAATGTTATTTATCTCAGCTTCACTCATTGATTCTTCGATCCACGAAACGACATTTGCCTTCGTTACATCATCCAAGTCAACGTAGTCAGCCAATGAAGTATCAGTCACGTCGAGTGTGGTTTTACCAACAAAAGTTGCTTTCTTATTAGCATCATTGGTTACAATTTTTTTCCATTTAATAGAAATGATTGCATCAGCCAACACATCACCATCACTGTTTGTCTGGTCAAGGGTTCCAAGCTTTAGTATTTCCCATGTGTATGTCATGATTGTTTCTTTCTATTAAATATCGTCAGCAGGTGCTGGCGTGGCTTCACCCCATGGCAAATCTTCTCCAGCCACTTCAGTTGCAATATTTCTGTCGATTTCTTTTTGAATTTGCATATCGATGTGTGCTTTGTAACCTGCATCGCCGTTGATTACGCCTGTGATCCAACCGATTACAGTTGCTTCGTCTAAATCAGCAAAAGCTGTGAATGATCCAGCAGGAACATTAGCCGCCGAAAAAGGTGTTGCGCCAGTGAATTGACCAGTGTTGCCTTCTTCGTCAGTACCAGTAATATCCCAATATGTTTGCACAACAGCATTAGTTAGTGTATCACCGTCTGCGTTCACTTCGTCTCTAACCTTTAGGTTACGAACTTTGTATGTATATGTAAAAGCCATTTCTTCTTCTCCTAGTTTTACTATGTTTTATTGCGTTCTTACTCTATTTATACGTTTAGCCCCTGTACAGATATAAATCCACTGGAACACATATTCTCAGAGTAGAGTAATAGGGGTTGACATGATGGTATGTGAAACTGGGGAAAATCATAAAATCACCTGTTCTTGGGGTAATTGCATGTCTATCAAACAAAGGATTAAACCAATCATCGTATCCTCTATTAGCATTGCTTCTTGGATCAGAAAATACTATATCCCCACCATTATTTTGATCTTCCGCTAATATGTAAAATACGCCAGATAAGTGTGCGCCAGAATGGTTGTGTATAGTCATGCTATAGTCTTTGCTATGACCTGTAATCCATGCTTTCATTTCATGACTTTTGAAATCTTCAATACTCTTATTAATAGAGTGTTTTAAATAATCATTAAACTTATCGTGTACTAATGCTTTGAACTTATTCATTACATCAGAGTTATCTTTAAATATATTACCGCCATCTACCTCTCCTGTTAAATCATTTAAGTTGTAGGTAGTGAATATGTGTTCAACAAGCCCTTCAACGTCAAATTTTCCAGAACCAATGGTAGTAGGCCAATGCGGATCAAAATCCATAACAGTCTCCTTCATGATATATGACATTATTTATAACAAATCTTTGAGTTGACATTTTGGACTAAGTATGGTAGCATAAATACATGAGAATATAATGAAAAGGTGGACATGACATTTCAAGACTTCGAAAACTTTATTCTTACGGAAGAGTGTTTTGATAACCATGATGTATCTTACATAGATGAAGATGGTAATCAGCACTACTTAGAACAAACCGACTTCATCTCATATGTTGGGACTGTAGCTAGGTTGTTGTCTGAGAGTAGAACTATGAAAGTAGAGCAAATAGAAACTTTACTGTTTGTAAAAGGAACTGTCCATGCCTTTTACAATCAAAAGAATGGTGCATCATTTGATGTCCACACAGACCCTGTAGATGTTCTTATCGAATGTATTGCTGGTACAAAGATTATGGAAGTTGAAGGTAAAGAGGTTGTATTAAAAACGGGCGATACGGTTTTAATACCATCTGGAACCCCGCATAGAGCGTTAAATTATGAAAAGGCATTGATGTTATCACATGGCATTCACGACACAGAAACACTTAATCGTATACGTTAAGACCACTGAAACTTGTAATCTGAACTGCGCACATTGTTTTACTTCTGGTATTAACGGACGTAAGATTTACTTTGATGCAGACAAGACTGCGAAGTGGTGTAACGAATTAGACGATGGATCAAATCACATACACTTTGAATATCATGGTGGTGAGCCTCTGCTTGCGCCAATGAAAGACTTGTGGCATTTCTATAACATTACGAAAGACCATTGGGGTGATAAATGTACGCATGGTATTACAACAAATCTTACGTATAAACTGACTGACGAACGTGTTGAGTTTCTTAAGGTATTAGATTCTGGTTCTATCGGCACATCATGGGACCCCAACATTCGTTTTGCAAACGAAAAGCAAAGACAGCTTTGGGAAAACAACGTAAAGCGTTTGGTTTCTGAGGGTTGTAACATCCAATGTTTTATTTCCGTATCTAAAGATGTTGTTGCAATGGAACCCCTTGAGATTGCTGATTATATGCATTCACTTGGAGTGGGTTCTATTAACTATGAACGATTGACCCACGATGGTAATGCAACAATCAATCCAGATATTTTCCCACATAATTCTGAGCTTGATGCTTTTTGGATGAAGATGCACGAGACAACTAAAGATCACCCTATTGAGAATAACTTCCTCAATTCAGTTTATGATAAGTTTAGTAAAGGTCAATTCTTTAATGGTACGTTCTGTAGGGATTGCGAACAAAAGATACACACTATCAATGCTGATGGTACTGTAGCTGGATGTCCTAACACTGCACCAACACAATGGTATGGTGACATCAGTATGCCAGCAAAGACAGTGAGAGAAAGCCCTAAGCGCATGGAAGTGATTGCTTGTGAGACACATGAGCGTGACCCACGTTGTTACGACTGTCCTGTCTTTATCTATTGCCATTCTGATTGTCATCAGTTACAATGGATGGAAGACGTATGCCCAGCACCTAAAACATTGATGATGAAATTAGCAGGAGATAAAGGATGGATTTGATTATTAAGCCAACCGAGGC
>OBOU01000015.1_pt1 | contig 22228 bp, 20 predicted proteins | sample 1494291 | NCBI WGS metagenome assembly OBOU01 (sample SAMEA3275627, study PRJEB22092) | marine metagenome | biome: ENV:00000447; feature: ENV:00002042; material: ENV:00002010 | collected 2014-06-20T10:30:00+00 | depth 20 m
TGGCATTTAGTTTTACGCGGCAGGTATAATGGCCAGTGGTCATTTTACGCAATACAATTCTTTGAAAACCTTTGCCCTCTAATAAATTTCTTAACTGCACGGTATTTTTTTAACAAATATAGCAAACAAAATAGCTAGCTTTGCAATCATGTTTACAGACACACATACACACTTATACAGCGAGGCCTTTGATCTGGATAGAGATACTGTTATCCAACAGGCAAAGGATAGGGGAGTTTCTCGGTTTTTTATTCCTGCTATAGATTCAAGTTATGCGCAAGCAATGTATGATTTAGAAGCATCGTATCCAGAGTGTGTGCATTTAATGATGGGATTACACCCTACCTCTGTTAAGGAAAATTACAAAGAAGAATTAGCCTTTGTAGTAAAAGAGCTTGAAAGACGAAGTTTTGTTGCCATTGGTGAGATAGGGATTGATTTGTATTGGGACACCAGCACTTTGGCAATACAAAGGGAAGCATTTGTTTTTCAAATTAGGTTGGCCAAAAAGTATAAACTACCTATCGTTATTCATTGCAGAGATGCCTTTGACCAAGTTTTTGAAGTATTAGAGCAAGAAAAAGGGGATGATTTGTTCGGTATATTTCATTGTTTTACCGGCAGCTTGGCCCAGGCAAAACAGGCCATTGGGTATAACATGAAATTGGGTATTGGCGGAGTTGTAACATTTAAAAATGGCAAGATTGATCAGTTTCTCAATCAAATTGATATAAAACACATTGTTTTAGAAACAGATGCTCCCTACCTCTCACCCGCCCCACATAGAGGCAAAAGAAACCAAAGCAGTTACCTATCTTTGATTGCAAGTAAAGTAAGTACCTTGTATGATATTTCTGAAGCACAAGTAGCAGAAATAACCACAGCAAATGCGGCAGCAATTTTTAAGATTTAATACACCTATTATATTATGACTACCCAAACAAGCACTATTTTATTGATCTATACCGGCGGTACCATTGGTATGATAAAAGATTCTGAAACAGGTAGTCTTAAAAATTTCAATTTTAATGACCTGCTCAAACACATACCTGAGCTTAATTTGTTGGACTGTACCATTGACACCCAAAGTTTTGAGACTCCAATCGATAGCTCAAATATGGAGCCTGTATATTGGCAACAATTAGTAAGCATTATAGAAAACCAGTATGATCATTTTGATGGTTTTGTAGTCTTGCATGGCAGTGATACAATGTCTTACACCGCCTCTGCAGTAAGTTTTATGTTAGAGAACCTGGCCAAGCCAGTTATTTTTACTGGATCTCAACTACCTATTGGAGATTTGCGCACAGATGCAAAAGAAAACTTGATTACCTCTATACAACTTGCGGCTTTAAAACAAGACAATGTCTCTGTTATTAAGGAGGTTGGTTTGTATTTTGAATATAAATTATACAGGGCCAACCGAACCACCAAGATAAATGCCGAGCATTTTGAGGCTTTTGCTTCTTTAAATTATCCTGCATTGGCTCAAAGTGGAGTGAACCTCTCCATAGATTACAACGCTTTGCTTATACCCCAGAATAAACCCTTGTTGGTCCATAAAGAGTTGGAGCCAAAAATACTTCTGGTAAAAATGTTTCCAGGGATTACTCAGCAAATGGTGACCCATCTATTTAATGTAGATATGTTTAAGGGGCTTGTTATAGAAACCTATGGCACCGGAAATTTAACAACTCAAGGCTGGTTTATCGCTGCATTAAAAAAAGTTGTAGACTCAGGTATCCCCGTTGTGAATGTAACCCAGTGCTCTGGAGGTAGTGTTGTGATGGGCCATTACCAGACTAGTGCCGAATTAAAAAACATGGGTGTTATAAGCGGTAAAGACATAACCACAGAGGCTGCCCTTACAAAATTAATGTTCTTACTGGCCATTGAAGATTCTCAAAAAGATTTTAAAACCCTCTTTGAGACCTCTCTTAGAGGAGAAATGAGTTAATATTTCAATAAAATTGTGCCCTGTGAAATATAAAAAATTGTTTCTTTGCAAAACAAAAAAATAGAGAGGTGGCCGAGTGGCTTAAGGCGCACGCTTGGAAAGCGTGTATACGGCAACGTATCGAGGGTTCGAATCCCTTCCTCTCTGCAAGGGTATATCCAACAATAAAATCTATGTGTTTTTAATAATAAAGACAGGGGCTTAAAAAAGGTGTTTGTATTAATTATTGGTACAGAAATTGATGTTGTTTATACAGAGTATGATACATTGTATTTTAGTAAATAGTTAGTAATTAGAGGGTATGAGCTTCTGAGACATAATAATTAACATAAAATGCAATAGCAACCCTAAAATTCTTGTTTTTTACACAATTATTTTTATATCTTTAGAACCTAAATTTAACTAAAAATTAAAATTAAACTTTAAGTCTATACCAATGAAAAAATTATTTTCTATTATGGCAATTGCCGCACTAGTTTTCGCGGGATCTTTAACAGCAAACGCTACAGCGCCAACAACTTCAACCTCACTAGTAGCAGCATCTACAGTAACTCTTGTGCAAGATGATGCAGCCCAGGAGGTAGATAGCAGAACATGGCACCAGAAACTAAAAGAACGTTTCATACAAGGGGGTCCTGGTTTTATGGGAATTGTACTAGTATGTTTAATACTAGGTCTTGCTATGGCAATTGAAAGAATTATATTTTTAAACCTCTCTACTACAGATACTCAAAAATTAGCTGAAGGTGTAGAAGAGGCCTTAAAAAGTGGTGGTGTAGAAGCTGCAAAAGAGGTGTGCAGAAACACTAAAGGACCTGTAGCATCTATCTACTATCAAGGTTTAGAGCGCGCAGATGAGAGTATTGAAGCTGCAGAGAAAGCGGTTGTAGCCTACGGAGGTGTACAGATGGGACAACTAGAGAAAAATGTTTCTTGGGTATCACTATTTATCGCTTTGGCTCCTATGCTTGGTTTCATGGGTACCGTAATTGGTATGATTACAGCCTTTGACAAAATTGAAGCAGCTGGAGACATGAATCCTTCACTTGTAGCAGGTGGTATTAAAGTAGCCTTGTTAACAACAGTATTTGGACTTGTTGTAGCGATTATTCTTCAAATCTTTTATAATTACATTATTGCAAAAATTGACAGTATTGTAAACTCTATGGAAGACGCATCAATTACACTAATTGATATGTTGATTGACTACAAAAACAAAAAATAATCTTTAAAAGAACCAAACAATGGGTTTACATAAAATTTCTAAAATAGTAGCTTTAGTTCTTGGTGTGGCTGGTGTCCTTCTTTGGGGGATGTTGATGATAAAAGGAGATGAAGCTGTAATAGCTAGTGGAGGAGAGGGTCTAGATTCTTTTCTTTATGTAGCGTATTTAACTTTCGCAATATTACTCATAACTGTTGTGATTTTTGTTGTTAAAGGTATACTAGGGGGTGATGTTAAAAAGACACTTATGTCTGTAGGTGCTTTTTTGCTGATATTTGTTATTTCTTATGTAATGGCCGATGGAGTAGAATCCTTCACCAAAGACGGAGAGCTAGTAACAGCTCAAACTTCAAGATATATAGGTACAGGACTTTACGCCTTTTACATTTTGTCTGTGGTAGCAGTTATTGCAATGGCATTTAGTGGAGTAAAAAAATTAACAAAACGATAGTATGGGAAGAAGAGCAACACCAGAGGTGAATGCTGGTTCTATGGCAGATATTGCGTTTCTATTACTTATCTTTTTTCTGGTAACAACTACCATAGAAAAAGACAAAGGAATTGCACGTCAATTACCGCCAAAGCAAGATGAACAACCTCCAGTAGATATTAAAGAAAAGAACATTTTTGTTGTTACTGTAAATAAAGAAGATCAAATTCTTGCAGACAACGAGCTAATGGACATTCAAGATATTAGGCAAGCGGCTATTTCTTTTCTAGATAATGGCGGTGATGGTACTTGTAACTATTGTAAAGGCGAAAAGGATATTGCCTCTTCAGATAATCCAGAGAAAGCTATTATCACAGTAAAGAGCGATAGAGAGACCTCTTATAAGACCTATATTCAGGTCCAAAATGAACTCGTAGCTGCCTATAATTTCTTACGAGATAGAGAATCTGAGCGTTTGTTTGGGTTCAAGTTCACGAAAGTGAAAAGTGCAATAGCTACTGGTGATTATAAAGGCAATGAAGAAAGAGCTCAAACAAAACTAAAAGAAATTCAAGCGCTTTTTCCGATGAAATTATCTGAAGCAGAAGCAAAAAAGTCTCAACAATAAAAAACAGTTTTATGTCTAAGTTTAATAAGAAAAAAGGCGGTGAATTGCCTGCAGTAAATACAGCATCCCTTCCAGATATTGTATTTATGTTATTGTTTTTCTTTATGGTAGTAACTGTATTGAGAAAAGATAATATGTTGGTGCAACAAAAACTTCCTAAGGCAGATCAAGTTGAAAAACTAAAGAAAGATCGTTCTGTTTTTATTTATGCTGGAAAACCAAGTTCTCGATATAAAGAGAAGTTTGGTACCGAAGGAAAAATACAAATAGGAGATAAGTATACTGATATTAACTCTCTTGAATTTGCCTTGTCTGAAGCAAGAACCAAGTTAATACCAGAACTACAGGGTAAGGTTGTTGTTGGCTTAAAGGTCGATGAACAAACCAACGTAGGTTTGCTTCAAGACGTCAAAGAAAAACTACGAGATCTTAATATGGTGAAAATTATTTATATCACTGCACCAGGTAACGACGTGCAGCAGTAAATAGTGATCATACTACAAATACAAGCGTCTTTTCTATTTTTAGAAAAGGCGTTTTTTTATTTCACAAGCATTTAAAATTCGATTATATTTAGACCATGGGTCACAAGGGCTATTTTATGTGTTGTTTTTTATGTGTGAGCGCACTCTTTGCCCAAAAAGAAGTTGCCTCAGATTCTCTAGAGAATAACTATCGAGAAGATCAGTTTTATTTTGGCATAACATATAACATTCTATTAGATACACCAGAGATGGTAGACTCTCGTGGCTTAACGGCTTCTGTTCATTTTGGCTTTATGAGAGACATACCTATCAATAAACGCAGAAATGTATCTATTGCCCTTGGTATTGGCGCCTCTTTTGATGAGTATGGCAATACACTTTTTATAGGAGAAGATGCAGCACAGCAGTCTATATTCACTTCTTTAGACGCTAATGATGTTACTTATGATGTAAATAGATTTAGCACCTCAAGTATAGAAATTCCTCTAGAATTTCGATGGCGCACCTCAAGTGCACAAAGCTATAAGTTTTGGCGCTTTTACACCGGAATACGTTTAGGATATGACTATTGGTATAAATCTTCTTTCAAACAAGACGGCAACACCGTGACACAAACAGATATTCCAGAGTTTAATAACATGCGCCTTGGGGCCACACTTAGTGTTGGATACAATACAGTAAATTTTTATGGCTATTATGGTATTACACCTTTCTTTGATAATGCCACCACGACAAACGGCACACCAATAGACATGAGAACTTTAAAGCTAGGTCTTTTGTTTTTCTTTCTATAAAGAAAGCCTTCGGGCTTGTTTTAGACCCAAAAACCAAACAGTAAAAACTGCGATATCCCGCCAATAAAAAACCCAAAGCACAATTCTATCACGCTGTGTGATTTTGTATGAAGCCTAGAGCTGGCAACCAATCCATTTATGATACATAAAACCGATATGCTGCCTAGCATGTTTATGTTAAAATGAATGCTAACTCCTATTAAAAACACCGTAACCCCTGCTACTGCCATTTGGTGAAGACTCACTTTAAATTTAAATAACACTAGAAAAAGGGCCGTTAGCGAAGCGGCTAAAATACCCACAAAAAAGTAATACAATTCTATATCTTCATAGGGTTTAAAGATTAGTTTAATAATTAGTAACACCAACAAAACTTGTATCATCAGTGGGTATTTGCGTTCTCGTACCTCAAAGAGATGTATGCTAGAAACAACCCCAGTATTTTTGAGTAAAAAGAATAAAACAATGGGTGTAAAAGTAGTCAGGGTAGCAATAGCATATATATTGGCTAACATACGCTCGGGCTCAATAAAACGAGGTGTAATAGCATAATAACACAGCACACCAAAAAGGGGCATCAATAAGGGATGGAAGATATAGCCTGAAATACGTAAAATTTGATTCATCAAAGCTCTTTTCTAAGGCGTGCCACAGATAGCTCTAATTGTTCTCTATATTTAGCAACGGTGCGTCTGGCAATAGGGTATCCTTTTTCTTTTAGAATTTGAGCCAGCTTATCATCGGTAAGAGGTTTTCTTTTGTCTTCTTCACCAATGGTAATTTCAAGTATTTTTTTTATTTCTTTAGTAGATACATCTTCTCCTTGGTCGTTTTTCATGGATTCACTAAAAAACTCTTTAATGAGTTTTGTGCCATAAGGGGTATCTACATATTTACTATTTGCAACTCTAGATACAGTAGAAATATCCATGCCAATGGTATCTGCAATATCTTTTAAAATCATGGGTCTTAACTTGCGTTGATCTCCAGATAGAAAGTAGGCTTCTTGTTGGTGCATGATAGCATTCATGGTTACAAAAAGAGTTTGCTGCCTTTGTTTAATTGCATCAATAAACCACTTGGCTGCGTCTAATTTTTGTTTGATAAATAGCACTGCCTCCTTTTGTGATTTTGATTTGTCCTTAGACTCTTTATAGCCTTTAAGCATGTTAGCGTATTCTCTAGATACATGCAACTCTGGAGCATTTCTTCCATTGAGCGTTAATTCTAAGCTGCCTTCAACAATGGTAATGGCGAAATCTGGCACAACATGCTCTACCATTCTTGTATTGCTTGAAATGGCTCCTCCCGGCTTTGGGTTTAAACTTTCAATTTCAGCAATTGCCTCTCTAAGTTCGTCTTCTGAAATACTAAACTTTTGAAGGAGTTTCTTATAATGTTTTTTTGAGAAATGATCAAAGGTTTCTTTTAAAATACGAGACGCTAAAACAACTTTTGAGTTTTGCTGCTTTCTTTTTAGTTGCAGTAATAAACACTCCTGTAAATCTCTGGCTCCAACCCCTGCAGGGTCTAGTTCTTGCACTTTTTCTAGCACACTTTCTACAGCAGCCTCTTGGGTGTACACATTTTGAGTAAAGGCCAAATCATCAACAATGTCTGCAATTTCTCTTCGTATATAGCCGCTTTCATCTACGCTTCCAACCAAGAATTTTGCAATTTCTTTTTCACTTTCTTCAAGCCTATAGGTGTTTAATTGCTGCATCAGATGTTGGGTGAAGGATTGACCTGCCGCATAAGGCATATGCGTTTGCTGATCATCGGCACTATAGTTATTTGCATTTAACTTATAACTAGGGGTTTCATCATCACTTAGATAATCATCTATATTTATTTCAGGAGCTTCATCTATAGTTTCTTGGTACTCATCATTAATATCTTCATCAAACTTTTCTGGTTCCTCTTTCCCGCCTTCTAGTGCAGGATTTTCGTTCATCTCTTGAGAAATACGTTGTTCAAAAGCCTGCGTTGGCAATTGAATTAACTTCATCAACTGTATTTGTTGTGGAGATAATTTCTGAGATAACTTAAAATTTAGAAACTGTTTTAGCATTTAAAAATGATGTAGACTATAAAGGTAAAAAAAACCAGCTATATACAAAACGGTACAACGCTGGGTTTAATATGTGGTGTGTGTTTTATTTTTAAGTTTTAAAACGCTGCGTTACCAGGTGTTCTTGGATAAGGAATCACATCTCTAATGTTTCCCATGCCAGTTACAAAAAGCACAAGGCGCTCAAAACCAAGTCCAAATCCACTGTGGGTACAAGTGCCAAACTTTCGAAGGTCTAGATACCAATATAATTCTTCTTCGCTAATATCCATAGCTTTCATCTTTTGTTTGAGAACATCATACCGCTCCTCACGTTGAGAGCCACCAACTATTTCTCCAATACCTGGAAATAAAACATCCATGGCGCGAACCGTTTTCTCATCTTCATTTAAGCGCATATAAAATGCCTTAATGGTAGCGGGGTAATCAAACAAAATTACCGGACACTTAAAGTGTTTTTCTACCAAAAATCGTTCGTGTTCACTTTGTAAATCTGCGCCCCACTCGTTTATAAGGTATTTGAATTTCTTCTTCTTGTTGGGTTTGCAATTCTTTAAAATATCAATTGCTTCTGTATAGCTTACACGCTTAAAATTGTTGTCAATCACAAAATGTAATTTCTCGCGCAATGTCATTTCTTGACGTTCTACAGCAGGTTTGCTTTTATCTTCCTCTATGAGTCTTTGCTCCAAAAAGGCTAAATCGTCTTGGCAGTTTTCTAGCGCATAGGAGATTACATACTTTATGAAATCTTCGGCCAAGTCCATGTTGTCTGCCAAATCGTTGAAGGCAACCTCTGGTTCAATCATCCAAAATTCTGCTAAATGGCGCGAGGTATTGCTGTTTTCTGCTCTAAAGGTAGGCCCAAAAGTATATACTTTACCCAATCCCATTGCAAAGGTTTCTGCCTCTAATTGGCCACTTACCGTAAGGTTGGTTTCTTTTGCAAAAAAGTCTTCTTTATAATTTACATTTCCCTTGTCATCCAAAGGCGGATTTTTTGGATCTAGTGCACTTACCTTAAACATTTCTCCTGCACCCTCTGCATCACTTCCTGTGATAATTGGAGTATGCATATAATTAAATCCATTTTTCTGAAAATACTCGTGTACTGCAAAAGATAGTTTTGATCGCAAACGCATCACCGCTCCAAAGGTATTGGTGCGCACACGTAAATGCGCTTGTTCGCGCAACTTTTCTAGACTGTGACGCTTTGGAGAAAGAATGGTTAGTTTTACCTGTTCTGGGTCTGCGGTGCCTAAAATAACAATGCCAGACACTTGCACCTCTAGGGTTTGTCCTTGCCCTTGGCTTTTTACCAGCACTCCGGTAATTTCTATACAAGCTCCGGTAGTTATATCTTTAAGTAGGTCTTGGTCAAAATTTTCAAAATCAATAACACATTGTAAATTTTTAATAGTAGAGCCATCATTTACCGCAATAAAACGGTTGCTTCTAAAGGAACGAACCCAACCTCGTATTTTAAGTTCGTTGATGGTAGGCTCTGTTTGTAAAACGTGTACTATTTCTGTGTGTTTCATAGTCAAAAAATCAAGCGATAAAGATAGGTTATAATTCAGATAATAGAAATGAGTATTAATTATTTTAACAGCTCCTGTTCTTCTTCCATATTTTCTGGTAAGATGCCTAGGGCCGGTTTTTTTAGGGTTTGTTTATTTGCAATACTCTTTTCAAGAGAAAGCAGTAAAGATGGAAGTAACATTAAATTTGCTAGCATAGCAAATACTAAGGTAACAGAAACCAATGCGCCAAGTGCTACAGTACCTCCAAAACTTGAGATAGTGAATACAGAAAACCCAAAGAAAAGTACAATAGAGGTGTAAAACATACTTACTCCTGTTTCACGCAAGGCAGCGTATACAGATTTTTTAATCTTCCAGTTATTGGCAATAAGTTCTTGGCGATATTTGGCCAAAAAATGAATAGTGTCATCCACAGAGATACCAAAGGCGATACTAAACACTAAAATGGTAGAAGGTTTTATGGGAACTCCTAAAAAGCCCATCAAACCAGCGGTGATAATTAAGGGAAGTAAATTTGGTATCAGAGAAACCAATATCATTCTAAAGCTCCTAAACATCCAAGCCATAAAAAGGGCAATTAGTAAAATGGCCAGAGAAAGACTAATAATTAGATTTTTAACTAAATACTTTGTTCCTTTTTGAAATAGTAATGCTTTCCCTGTAAAACTTACGTTGTACCTGTCTTGTGGAAAAATTTTAAGTGCTTTGGCCTTTAGGTCCTCTTCAATTCTGTCAAATCGCTCGGTACCTATGTCTTTCATAAAAGTAGTAATACGGGCAAACTGTCCTGTACTATCTACGTAACTTTTCAGCAAATTTGTGTCTTTTGTGCTGCTTTTGGCATAGCTTAAAATAAAGCTTCTCTCTTGGCTATTGGGCAATTGATAGTACTCAGGATTGCCATTATAATATGCTTGTTTGCTATATTTTACTAAATCTACCACAGAAAGTGATTGTGAAAACTCTGGGAACTCTTCTATATACTCTTGAAGCTCATTCATTCGCTTTAAAGTAGCAAGTTTCATTACACCTTTCTTTCTTTTAGTATCTACTAAAATTTCAAGGGGCATAATGCCTTTATACTCTTTCTCGAAAAACCTAATGGATTTAAAAAACTCGGTCTTCTTTGGCATGTCTTCAACCAGTGAGCCAGAGATTTTTATATTGTAAATTCCAATGATACTAACACACAATAGCCCAATAGTAATGATATAAATAGCAATACGATTGTGCCTCACTTTGTTTTCCATCCAATCCACAAAGCGGTTAATCCAACGTTTGTTTAAATGGTTTAAGTGCTTGTTTTTAGGCACTGCCATAAAACTATACACAATAGGAATAATAAGCAAGCAAAGCAAGAATATGGCAATAATACAGATAGAGGCAACAATTCCAAATTCTTTGAGTAGTTGGCTATTTGTTAAAATAAATGTGGCAAACCCAGAGGCAGTGGTAACATTGGTCATTAATGTTGCGTTTCCAACCTTAGCAATAACGCGCTGCAGCGATTTTGCTTGATTACCGTGCTGTTTTATTTCTTGATGGTATTTGTTAATCAAGAAAATACAATTAGGGATTCCAATTACAATTATAAGCGGAGGAATTAAAGCGGTTAATACCGTGATTTCATATTTAAGCAACCCAAGTATTCCAAAGGCCCATAATACACCAATAATAACAGTAATCATTGATATGAAAGTTGCTCTGTATGATCTAAAGAAAAAGAAGAAAATAATAGAGGTGACAATCACAGCTGCTCCAATAAACATGCCTATTTCATCAATAATGTTTTGAGAGTTTAAGGTTCTAATGTAAGGCATACCAGAGGTATAGACTTTCATGCCAGTTTGTTTTTCAAAGGCTGCTATTTTAGGAATAAGCACCTGCTCTATAAATATTTTTCTGGCAGGGGTATTTACAATGTCTTTTTTAAGATACACGGCAGTTCTTACAGACTTTTTATCTGGAGAGTACACCAATCCATTATAAAAAGGAAGCTTTTCAAAAAGTTCGTATTGTAGTTTTTTAAGTTGTTTTTCACTTAAAATAGAATCCCTTACAAGCGGAACCATTTCAAACCCGATACTATCTGTGAATTTTAATTTTTGGAGGTCTCCTACAGATAAAGTGAGGTCAACCTCTGGGGCTTGCCCAAGTTCTTTAGATAAGATACCCCAGGCACTGAAATTTGATGGAGTGAATAATAAACTGTCTTTTACGCCATATATGATAAGGTTTCCTTCTTCTCCAAAGGTGTCCAGAAATGTATTGTAGGCTTTGTTTACTTGGTGGTCATCGGGAAGCATGTTTGCCTCTGTGTAGGTGAAACGCATATGTTTCCATTGCATTCCAAGAAAGATGGTAAAGCAAGCAATAGCAACTAAAATAAATACCCGGTTGCGTAATATAAAACGCGCCGTGGCACTCCAAAATCCGATGCTAAAAAGTTTATTCAATGATAGATGTTTTGTTGTTTTGTAAAGGTAAGAAATCTATTTAGGGCAATTAAAATTATGGCACCTCGATTTTTGTAAAATATGAAGGGTCTCTATTAAAATGACATTGACATTGCAAGGCCTACCTCATTTTTGTTGTAATAAGGGATCACTGCCGTTTTGGTTGTTGTTTCTTTTTTAGAAAACAGTTCTTTAAAAAAGGGCTGCACCCAGTAGGCAATTTTGGTGCTTAAAATACCAATTCCAGCAGCTGCAATTACATCAGAAAACCAATGTTTATTATTATACATTCTTAAATATCCTGTTCCAGCGGCGATAAAATATCCAGAAACACCATACCATGGTGAAACATCCTTATATTCTTGATATAAAAACTCAGCCCCCATAAAGGCTGTTGCTGTATGCCCAGAGGGAAATGAGGTGTATCCAGTTTGGTTGGGTCTTTGGCGATGCGTGGCTTTTTTTAATACAGTAACACTGGATCCCATTATTAGGTAGGCAGTTGCCAAAACAATGCTACGGTCTTTAAAATTGTTTTTCCCTTTTACGCCAAATAAATTTAACCCATACACAGATAAAAATGCAAGTGACTGGGTACCTTCATCAATAGGAAATGTTTTTTCGTTGTCTGAATTAATGCTATTTCTAATTGAAATATCAAGGGTAGTTAACTTATCACTATAGAGGCTTAAGGCTCCATATCCTATTAATGAAGTAGGTATAATTAAAGCTTTATAGTTAAAGCGATTGTCTTTTTGGTGGCGGAGGGTGTCTTGTTTTTTGGTCTGTGAAAAGGCATTGAAATTCACAAAAATAAAGACCAATAAGAAACTTATTTTTTTCATTTTTTAAGGAGCGCTTATGGGGTGTTTTTAAATAGCTGTAAATTAATACATAAGTAACTAAAAAAAACAACTTAGGTACTACATTTCAACAAAGAGCCCCCTAACTATTAGAAAAAACTAATAACAAATAGGAGGCTTTTTTATTTTGATATGATGTACATGTTATACAGTCATAATTTCTTTTTCTTTAACCGTAAGAAGAGTGTCAATTTTGGTAATACTAGCATCTGTCATTTTCTGGATATCTTCTTCCAGACTCTTCTTTAAATCATCGCTTGCACCATCTATTTCTTTAATGCTATTCATGGCATTTTTACGGTCGTTGCGCACTCCAACTTTACTGTCCTCTGCTTCTGCTTTAGCTTGTTTGGCCAGTTCTATTCTGCGTTCTTCTGTAAGGGGTGGAACGTTTATAATAACACTGTCTCCATTGTTCATTGGGTTAAAGCCAATATTTGCAAGATGAATTCCTTTTTCTATTTCTGGAATTAATCCTTTTTCCCAAGGAGCAATTGTAATGGTCATACCATCAGGTGTTGCAACATTAGCAACTTGTGATAATGGAGTTTGGCTACCATAGTAGTTTACCATAACACTTCCCACCATAGCGGGTGAGGCCTTTCCGGCACGAATATTTACAAATTTTTTATGTAAGTGGCTCACGGCGTTATCCATGGCTTCTTTTGCACTGTCTATGATAAATTCTATTTCTTCTTCCATCTGTATGTCCCTAAAATGGGTCTTTATTAATGTTTTCTAAAATGCTAGCTTAAAGATTTACTTTGGTTCCAATATTCTCTCCAGAAATCACCTTCATTAAGTTTCCACGAGTATTCATGTCAAAAACGATGATAGGTAGTTCGTTTTCTTGGCTTAGGGTAAATGCCGTAGTATCCATCACTTTGAGCCCTTTTTTTAATACATCTTCAAAAGAAATAAACTCAAATTTAACCGCATCTGCATTTTTTTCTGGGTCACTAGAGTAAATACCATCTACTCGGGTTCCTTTTAATATAACATCTGCGTTAATCTCTATGGCCCTTAAAACAGCGGCGCTATCTGTCGTGAAATATGGGTTACCCGTACCTCCTCCAAATATAACCACGCGTCCTTTTTCAAGATGACGCACAGCTCTTCGTTTTATAAAAGGCTCTGCTACTTCATTAATTTTAATAGCGCTTTGCAGTCTTGTAGGAATGCCTTGGTCTTCAAGGGCACCTTGCAATGCTAAACCATTAATCACTGTAGCAAGCATGCCCATGTGGTCTCCCTGTACGCGGTCCATGCCTTTGCTGGCTCCTGCAACACCTCTAAAAATATTTCCTCCTCCAATAACAATAGCAACTTGCACCCCAGTGGCTATAATTGCTTTTATATCTTGGGCATATTCTTTTAGTCTTTCTGGATCAATACCGTATTGTAGGTTTCCCATCAAGGCTTCTCCTGAGAGTTTTAGAAGGATTCTTTTATAGTGCATAGTGGTGTTTTAGTAGTTGCAAAAATAGTGAAATTATAAAAGATGTTTCTAACTAAGCATATAAAAAAGAAAAATCCGTTTTCAACCACTATGGTTGAAAACGGATTTTATAAGTATATAGGTCCTTGACTTACGCCAAAGTAACTCTCTTAAACCCTACTACAGCAGCATCTCCTTTACTAGAAACGTACTGTGCAACATTTTTCTTTTCATCCATAATGAAGTTTTGATCTAACAAACATTTCTCTTGGTCTAGAGAAGTATTATCAGAAATAAAACGCTCCATTTTTCCAGGAAGAATTCTATCCCAGATTTGTTCTGGCTTTCCTTCTGCTTTTAATTCTGCTTTTGCAGCCTCTTCAGCAGCACTTAAAGCCTCTGTTGTTAATTGAGACATTGAGATGTATTGAGGAATGTTTTTAAGGGTTTTCCCTAAACGTCCTAGCTCAATATTATCTTTTTCAATAACAGCAATTCTTGCTTCTGTTTCATTTGCAACAAACTCAGGGGTAAAATCTTTGTATGATAATGTAGTGGCTCCCATAGAAGCAACTTGCATTGAAACACTTTTACTAACCTCTGCAGCGCTGTCACTATCTTTAGATAAACCAACAAGTGCGCCAATTTTCTTTCCGTGGATATAGGTGCCAACAAAAGGTGCTTCTAGTATTTCAAAACCACCTATTTCTAGTTTTTCACCAATAACACCTGTTTGCTCAATTAGTTTTTCAGCAACAGTCATCTCTGAGTTAAAAGCTGCAGCTAAGAATGCCTCTTTTGAGTCATAATTAATTGCAATTGCTGCCATTTCTTTGGCCATTGCAGAGTATGAATCATTGTTTGCAACAAAATCTGTCTCACAGTTTAAAGACACAACAACACCTCTTGTTTTTGCATCATTAATTTGAGAAACAACAGCCCCTTCGCTAGAGTCACGGTCTGCTCTTTTTTCTGCAATTTTCTGTCCTTTTTTTCTTAGGATACCAATAGCATCATCAATGTTTCCTTCTGCTTCAACAAGGGCTTTTTTACAGTCCATCATTCCAGCTCCGGTTTTCTTTCTTAATTCGTTTACTTGTGCGGCGGTTATTTTTACCATCGTATTGTTTTTTTATTATTTCCGAATGGTCGGAAATTTTATTATTGTATTTGTGAACTTAAAAAGTCGCTTAATAGAATTTCTAGAAGAAAAAAAATTAAACGACTCTATATCTTAATTGAATCGAGACCTACTCTTCTTCTTTAGTAGCTTCCTCTTGCTTTACTTCTTTTTTTACAGCCTTTTTAGCTGGCGCTGCTTTTTTTGGAGCTGCTTCCTTTTTTGAAGCTGCTTCTTTTTTTGGAGCTGTTTCTTCTGAAACTACTGCTGCTTCTTTTACGGGAGCCGCTTCTTGAGTTTCTTTAGTTTCAACAGCTGCTTGTTTTTCAGCTTTTGCTTTTTCAGCACTTTCTTTTCCAGCTTTACGTTCTGATAGGCCTTCCTTTACAGCATCTGCAACAGCGGTCATGATCTTGTCTATAGACTTAGATGCATCATCATTTGAAGGGATGATGTAATCGATCACTCTTGGGTCACAGTTTGTGTCAACCATGGCAAAAATTGGAATATTTAATTTTATAGCCTCTGCTACTGCAATGTGCTCACGTGTTGTATCAACAACAAATAAAGCTGCAGGCAAACGACTCATTTCTCCAATCGAACCTAAGTTTTTTTCTAGTTTAGCACGTAAACGGTCTACTTGTAGACGCTCTTTTTTGGAAAGTGTCATGAAGGTTCCGTCTTGCTTCATTCTATCAATAGTTGCCATTTTTTTAACAGCTTTTCTGATAGTTACAAAGTTTGTTAACATTCCTCCAGGCCATCTTTCTGTGATGTAAGGCATGTTTACAGATTTTGCTTTTTCAGCAACGATATCTTTTGCTTGTTTTTTGGTAGCTACAAAAAGTATTTTTCTACCAGATGCTGCTATTTTCTTTAAAGCTTCTCCAGCTTCCTGAATTTTTGCAGCAGTTTTGTATAGATTGATGATGTGAATCCCATTACGCTCCATGTAGATGTAAGGAGCCATATTTGGATTCCATTTTCTTGTTAGGTGTCCAAAGTGTACACCTGCATTTAGAAGTTCTTTAACTTCTGTGTTGTTGTCTTTTGCCATTTTGTTTTTAGTTTACGTTCTGTGTGTTTAGATGTCAATTACTTAGTATACCTTTTTGCAACTTGGGCTTTGGGTATGGAGTAATTTAGATGCTAAACTAATTGTCCCACCCGGCAGAGCGGGACTAACAGCTTATTAATATAATTGTATTTCTATGAACTTGTATGGAGTAAGAAAAATTCTTTCCCCAAATACCCAATAAATTGGGTGTAAAAATTAACGTTTCGAGAATTGGAATTTTTTACGGGCTTTTTTCTGTCCGAATTTCTTTCTCTCTACCATTCTTGGATCTCTAGTTAAAAGACCTTCTGGCTTTAAGATTCCTCTGTTCTCATCATTTAATGTGCACATTGCACGAGATATAGCCAAACGAATTGCTTCTGCTTGTCCAGTGATACCACCACCAAAAACATTTACTTTAATGTCAAACGTTTTTTCGTTGTCTGTCATTACAAGTGGCTGCATTACTTTGTATCGTAATGTTGGGGTTGTAAAATAATTATCAAACTCACGCTTGTTGATTGTGATGTTTCCTTTCCCTTGAGATAAGTAAACACGCGCAACAGCGGTTTTTCTTCTTCCAATTTTGTGTATAGTTTCCATTACTTAGTTGCGGTATTAATTTTAATAGCTCTTGGTTTTTGTGCTTCTTGACCGTGGTTTGCATCTGCATACACTTTCAAGTTTCTAAAAAGTACTGAACCTAATTTGTTTTTAGGTAGCATTCCTTTAACCGCCTTCTCAACAACGCGTGCTGGATTCTTGTCTTTTAATTCTGTGGCAGTAAGGCTTTTTTGTCCACCTGGGTAACCAGTGTGACGTATGTAAGACTTTTCTGCCCACTTGTTTCCTGTTAATTGGACGTTGCTTGCGTTTATGATAATCACATTATCTCCACAATCTACATGAGGTGTAAAGCTTGGCTTGTGTTTACCGCGAAGTAATTTTGCAACTTCACTCGCAAGACGACCTAGTGTGTGCCCGTCCGCATCTACTATTAACCACTCTTTTGTTACAGTGGCTTTATTAGCAGATACTGTTTTGTAACTTAATGTATCCATTATAGTTCTTTGTCTAATTATTAATAAATTATTTCTGTCCCGTATTATCGGACGGCAAAAATACTGTTATTTATTTGAATAACAAATAGTAAAAGATAGATTTTTCGTCTAATTTATTGAAATAGTATTGCGGGGATAAACTCTTTAACAGCAAGACAATACTAATTTATTGCCACAGCATAAAAAATTGAGTGATAAACCAATATTACTGCAGAGATTTATAGCCGAAATATTACTGTGTTTTTAACACTTTAAAAGTTTCGTTATTAACACGCACATAGAAGATGTTCCCTGGCAGCGAGGAAAGATTAATTTGTTTTAAATTTCCTTTGAGTTCTCCAGAGAGCATTAACTGCCCCAGGGTAGAGTATACCATATAGCGCACATCCTCATGTGTTGAAATGTTAATGATGTCTCTTGTTGGATTAGGGTACAAAATTGTTTGACTTATATTTTCTTGTGTATCTAAAACTTCACACTCAAAACTACTTTCTATGTTTGATGCAAGTGGATTGTCTTGAACGTAATCTGTCAGTAAAGAACAATAGCAATCGTTTTGATCTACATACAATTTAAACCATGATAGTGCAATTTTACCAACACTTGAGTTGCCTCCCTCTGGTGTATTTGCTACAGAGTGATTGCCGTTTTCTACTTCAAATAAAAGTTTATTTGTGCTCTCAGGGGTATTATCATAATGAATGTTGGCATGAATCCCTGGAGGGGCTACGGTATCATCTTGCTCGCTAAAAATTACCACAGCACTGTCGTGTTCTAGATCTGGGTTTGGCAGCCAAGGGCATAGCGCTACGACTCCCTTAATGCTATTGTCTAAAACAGCAGCACGTTGTGCTCCTCCGCCTCCCATAGACCAGCCGCTAACGGCAAACTTGTCTTCATCTATAGCTCCAAGTAGTGGTGAGGCATTTCTGGTGTTTTCTTCTCGTAGTGTTTCTAGAGCATCCAATAAGGCTTCTGCTCTAGCTTCTGGAAAATCATAAATAGAATTAGTTCCAATAATAATAGTAACAATACCATGAGACGCATAAAATGGCCCCCAGGCCTCTACACTCTCTGGCGAGGCCGTAAAACCTGGTACAATAGCGATACTAGCATAGGGTGGTGTAGCGTTTGTAGGATAATAAACTGTGGCGCCAAAATAGTCCGGGCCATTACGAAGTCCATCTGCCTCTGTTAGGGTGGCAACATCATAAACACCTGGGTTGCTTAGGCTCTCTAGGGTGATCTCCTCGCACTGAGAATGTACCATTGTACTGGATAGCAATACAGCCAATAAAACAACTGCTTTTGTATATAGTTCTCTCATCTTATGTTTTTTATGTTAGTATAATATTTTTAACAACGTATTTTTTAATGTGCCTGTAGCCAATTCTCACCCTCTCCTAGTTCAACATCAAGAGGCACCGCTAGTGTGTAAGCATTTTCCATTTCAGTTTTAATGAGTGTTTTCATTTCAGAGAGTTCTGGCTTGTACACATCAAAAACCAGTTCATCATGTACCTGCAGTAGCATCTTGGTTTTATAGCCACCTTTTTCTAATTTTTCATGAATGTTTATCATGGCAATTTTAATAATATCTGCCGCGCTTCCTTGAATGGGAGCATTGACGGCATTACGCTCTGCCCCGCCACGCACAATGGCGTTGGAACCGTTAATGTCTTTTAAATATCTGCGACGGCCTAAAACGGTTTGTACATAGCCATTATCTCTTGCAAAATCTACCAATTCACTCATATAATTACGCAATTTCGGGTAGGTGCTGTAGTAGGTGTCAATGAGTTCCTTTGCTTCGCCTCTTGAAAGATCTGTTTGGTTGCTTAGTCCAAAGGCAGAAACGCCGTAGATAATACCAAAGTTTACAGTTTTGGCATTACTTCGTTGCTCTCGGGTTACCTGCTGTAAGGGTACATTAAATACTTTAGCCGCTGTAGAGGAGTGAATGTCTTGCCCATCTTTAAAGGCCTGCATCATGGTTTGTTCTTCACTTAATGCGGCAATGATACGAAGCTCAATTTGAGAATAATCTGCAGCCACCAATACATACTCCTGGTTCCTTGGAACAAAGGCTTTTCTTACCTGTCTTCCTCGCTGGGTGCGTATTGGGATATTTTGCAGGTTAGGGTTATTGCTACTAAGGCGCCCTGTTGCCGCAACTGTTTGCATATAGTCTGTATGAACTCTTCCCGTGGCCTGTTCTATTTGTAGAGGTAAGGCATCTACATAGGTGGATTTTAGTTTGGCTAGCCCACGGTACTCAAGCACATCTGCAATAATTTGATGGTCTTTTGCAAGGTAAGAAAGCACGTCTTCTGCGGTAGAGTATTGTCCTGTTTTTGTTTTTTTAGGCTTGGCAACAAGTTTCATTTTACCGAAAAGAATTTCTCCCAATTGCTTTGGAGATGCAATGTTAAATTCTTCTCCAGCCTCTTTGTAAATGTTGGCCTCTAGGGTAAGAATGTCATGGTCTAAATCTCCAGAGAGTGACTGTAAGAACTCCTTATCTAGGTTGATGCCCTCTGCTTCCATAGCCGCAAGAACTCTTAGAAGTGGCACCTCAATGTCGTCAAATAATTTTTGAAGATCATTGTCTTTAAGCTCTTTGGCGAAGTGCTCTTTGAGCTGAAATGTAATATCTGCATCTTCTACCGCATATTGTGTTTGCTGGTCTAAAGGCACATCGCGCATCGATTTTTGGTTTTTCCCTTTTTTACCAATGAGCTCTGTAATAGATACGGGCGTGTAGTTTAAATACGTTTCTGCCAATATATCCATGTTGTGTCTCATATCTGGATTGATCAGGTAATGGGCCAGCATGGTGTCAAATAATTTTCCGTGTACCGAAATATTATACTTACGTAAAACCTTAATATCGTATTTTAAATTTTGCCCAACCTTTTCAATTTCTGTAGCTTCAAAAAAGGGACGTAATTGTTCTATAATTTGCTGGCTAGCTTCTCTGTCTTCAGGAAAGGGAAGGTAGAATCCTTTGCCCTTTTCCCAAGAAAAAGCAATTCCAACAAGCGCTGCGGTAAGCGGGTTTAGCCCTGTTGTTTCTGTGTCAAAACAAACGCTGGGTTGCTTCATTAGATTTTCTATAAACAAGCGTGTTCCCATACCAGGTTGTACGGTTTGATAAAAATGCTCTGTGTCTTTAATGGTTTTTCTACTGCTGTAGCTCTGGCTTTGCGCAGTAGGTTCACTGTCTCCGCCGAAGAGTGAAAACTGTCCTTCTCCAGCGTTAGGGCTAGAGGGTGTTGGAGATGTCTTTTTTGAATCAGTAGCAGCAGTCTTAGGTTGGTTACTGGTTCCTTTTGTAGCCATGGCCTGTTCAGAGAATGTATTGGCAAAGCTAGTGGTGAGGCGGCGAAACTCTAATTCTTCAAAAATTTCTGTAACGGCGCCAACATCTGGAGCACTCATCTGAAAATTTTCTTCATTAAAATCTACGGGCACATCCAGCATTATGGTTGCTAGTTCTTTGCTAAGAAGGCCAAGGTCTTTATTGGCTTCTATTTTTTCTTTCATTTTTCCTTTGAGCTGCGCTGTATTGGCAAGTAGCCCCTCCATAGAACCAAATTGGCTAATGAATTTTTTGGCAGTTTTGTCTCCAACTCCCGGAAGTCCAGGAATGTTATCTGCACTGTCACCCATCATCCCTAAATAATCGATGACTTGCATGGGGTCAGTAACTTCAAATTTCTTTTGTACCTCTGGGATTCCCCAGGTTTCATACCCACCTCCAAAAACAGGACGATACATGAAAATATTATCTGAAACCAACTGAGCAAAATCCTTATCTGGAGTAACCATAAAGGTTTGATATCCTTCTTTTTCTGCTTTTTTTGCCAAGGTTCCTATCACATCATCTGCCTCAAAACCTTCTTTTACCATGATGGGTATATGCATGGCAGTTAATATTTTTTGAATATACGGGACCGCTATTTTAATGCCATCTGGCGTTTCATCTCTATTGGCCTTATACTCTGGAAATAGTTCGTTTCTTGCCTGGCTGCCTCCTTTGTCAAAACAAACGGCTATATACTCTGGACGTTCTCTTTTAATAACATCAATAAACGAATTCATAAACCCTAAAATAGCAGAGGTGTCCATCCCTTTGCTATTTATGCGAGGGTTTTTAATAAGTGCATAATACCCTCTAAAGATTAAAGCAAATGCATCAATAAGAAATAAACGTTTTTTTGGTTGTGACATGGTTGCTTTATCTTTTGGGTTTGTCCCAAGGGTTTTTAAAATATTTCTAGTTATCGTGTTTTTAAGCATTTCACAAAAACGATACTATGATATCCAAAAATAGAAAAAACACTAGAGAGTTTTACCAAAACCCAATACAAAATATCAATAGAATATACACCAATAAAAAAGCCCTACACTTTTTGGTGTAGGGCTTTTTAGTATTCTTTGCCTAAAGGGATATTTGTAGTGCTATATAAGTATTATTTTAAAGGCTATCGTAGTACTTTACCGCTGTAAGTAAATCTTCTTGTTTGTTAAGATCTAAATTATTTTGCTTTGTAAAGGCTTTCATTTGATTTTGTTTGTCTCCAAATACCTTTAGTTTTTTGCTTCTAGACTTAGGCATTTGATAAAATTTACCACTTTTAGTCACTAAGTAAAAAACAGGTTTGTCTTTAAAAACAGCAGGAAGTGTTTTTGTGATGGAAGATGTAGCCTTTTTTTCTCGGATGAATTCTTTAACGTGTTTTTTATACAGCGCTATTTGACCTCCTTCAAAGATAACTTGAAAATAACCTCCATTTTCAACACCTCCTTGGTAGGGTACAAACACATATATGTCCTCTATAATCTTAACATATATGTCTTGAGATTTAGTAAGAACTCTTGCGTTTTCATCATCTGAGCTAAGGGTTTGTTTAACTTCCATCTCATCTGCAACGGCATTGTATCTTATCGCTATGTTATCAGCAAGAAGTGTTCCTTCTTTGTATATGTTTCCTGGTAAGAAATTTGGGTTGTTATAGGGAGTACCTTTGTAGGTTTTTGTGTCTTTAAAGTTAACATCCTTATTTTGTCTTTTTATGTAGTTATCTAAAAGAAAA
>OBOU01000016.1_pt1 | contig 21080 bp, 17 predicted proteins | sample 1494291 | NCBI WGS metagenome assembly OBOU01 (sample SAMEA3275627, study PRJEB22092) | marine metagenome | biome: ENV:00000447; feature: ENV:00002042; material: ENV:00002010 | collected 2014-06-20T10:30:00+00 | depth 20 m
TGCTTTTTCTAGATTGTAATCTGATGCTTGTAATAAACGTGTTAAAATACTCTCAACATCCTCTCCAACATACCCAGCCTCAGTTAATACCGTTGCGTCAACAATAGCTAGAGGCACATTGAGCATTCTAGCAATGGTTTTGGCAACCAATGTTTTACCCGTTCCTGTTTGCCCAACTATAATGATATTACTTTTTTGAATATCTATATCGTCTTGTGTTTTTGGTTGTAACAAACGCTTGTAATGATTATATACAGCCACAGACATCACTCTTTTGGTGTGTTCCTGCCCTATTACATAATCATCCAAAAAAGCCTTGATTGTCTTTGGCTTTTTAAGCATCACGTCTTCGCTTAGGTGTTCATCACCTGCGCTTGATTCTTCCTCTACTATGATCCCGTGGGCCTGCTGTATACAACGATCGCAAATATGAGCATCTATACCTGCAATTAGCAAGCTAGTATCTACTTTTTTCCGACCACAGAAAGAACATTCTAAAACCTCTTTTGACATGAATTGCTTTTTGTATTATCCTCTTTTTAATATTTCGTCAATCATACCGTACTCCAAAGCCTTGTCTGACTTCATCCAGTAATCACGATCACTATCCTCATACACCTTATCATAGCTTTGCCCACTGTGGCTCGCTATAATATTGTATAATTCTGTTTTTAAAGTCATGATTTCTCTTGCGGTAATCTCAATATCACTTGCCTGTCCTTGGGCACCTCCAAGTGGCTGATGAATCATCACTCTTGAGTGAGTTAAACCACTGCGTTTACCCTTTTCTCCAGCACACAATAGTACAGCTCCCATGGAAGCTGCCATACCTGTACAAATTGTAGCTACATCTGGCTTTATAAATTGCATGGTGTCATAAATTCCTAAACCAGCATACACACTTCCTCCAGGAGAGTTGATATATATCTGAATATCCTTAGAGGCATCTACACTTTCTAAAAAGAGTAATTGCGCTTGAACGATATTGGCAACTTGATCGCTAATTCCAGTACCTAAAAAGATAATTCTATCCATCATTAGGCGTGAAAAAACGTCAAAAATGGCAATATTCATCTGCCGCTCTTCAATTATGTTTGGCGTTAGGTTACTTGGGTACATGCTACTCATTATTTTTTCATAATAAGTACTGCTTATGCCCTGGTCCTTAATCGCGTATTTTTTAAATTCTTCTCCGTAGTTCATAAAACTGTTTATTCTTTAAATTTTAAAGTATTGCATATACCATTTCAAAAGAGATACCTAAATACCTAGTATGCCTAATTGGCGGTAATGCACACTAAAGATACCTAAATTTCTAAAGATTTATGCATAAGCCTCTTTAATGAATTTATCATAAGAGACTTCTTTTATCTTAAGCTTTGCGTTTTCCTTAAAGAAATCTAATAGTTTGCTAGAGTTTAACTGCTCACTCAAACGCTTTACCTCTTCTTGGTTTGACATAATTCTTGAAGCAATATTATTTAGTTCTTCTTCACTAGGATCAAGCTGTCCAAATTGAGCCATTTGTCCTTTTATCATATCAAGGGCGTATGCCTTCAGCTCATCAAAGGATACTTGCAAATTATGCTCTGCTCTTAGTTTTCCTTCAATTAACTGGTAGCGCAATCCTTTTTCGCTGCGGGCATATTCTGCCTTAGCCTCTTCTGGGGTCATTGGGTTCTCTCCAGAGACTTGTATCCAACGCTCTAAAAAGTCTTTAGGTAAGTCAAATTTTGTGTTTTCAATTAAAGACTCAACAACGTCATTGAGCATTTTTTGATCACTTTGTTGTGCAAATTGCTTCTCTGCATCTTCTTTGATCTTTTCTTTAAGTGCCTTTTCTGAGGTTACATTCCCTTCACCAAATAGCTTGTCAAACAACTCTTGGTTTAAATCTGCCATCTCACGAGTGTTTACTTCTTCTATTTTAAAAGAAACATCTACAGACAGCCCCTTGGCATCTTCTGCAGAGACATCAAAATGCTTTTGATTGTCTTGCTCCTGGGCAAACATACCTTTTGTTTTCAAAGAAACAACATCACCAGGTTTTGCTCCAATAAGTGCTTTAATTTGCGATTTTCCTTTCAAGCTATCAAGCTCTATGGTCGTGCTTTTATCAATCCCTTTTTCTTCACAAGTGAAGGTTCCAGTTATTTCATCTGCTTTTGCTACCTCGGTTTTAGACTTTAAGGTCCCGTATTGCTTACGGATAGACTTTACTTGGTTGTCAAGCATTTCTTTGTCTGCAACAATTTTATAAGCAGTAACCGATTTTTTAGCAACATCTACTTTAAAACTTGGAGACAATCCTAAATCAAACTCAAAGGTAAACTCATCAGTATCCCAGTTTATTTCTGTTTCGTTTTTAGGAAGTGGGTTTCCTAAAACATCTAATTTTTCCTGGGTTAAAAAGTTATGCAACCCCTCTTGTAATAGTTTATTTACCTCCTCTACTAGCACCCCTCTACCATATTGTTTTTTAACCATTCCCATGGGGATATGCCCTTTTCTAAAACCTGGTATGTTTGCTGTTTTCTTGTAGTTATTTAATACCTTAGTAACCTTGTCTTGGTAATCATCTTTTGAGATTACTACGGTCACTACTGCATTTAGCGCATCAACATCTTTCTTTTTGATATCCATTGTATTGTAAATTTTAATTTAAATAGCTCATAAATAAAGAGATATAGCCTGCATTTATGAGCGTGCAAAGATATAGCAAATTACTAGATGTTACAAGCAAAACACCCAACATAAAACAAATCTAGAAGGAGTGATTTTTACGTTTTATTTTATCAAAAGCTCAGGGCTTTAGGGTAAGGTAGTTTGAAAAAAACTATGGTTTATACCTGTGTTTGAAAACAAAAAAAAGCCCTGTATAAAATACAGGGCTTTTTAAATTTAAGTGCGGATGACAGGAATCGAACCTGCACGCCTTGCGGCACTAGATCCTAAGTCTAGCATGTCTACCAGTTCCACCACATCCGCGGACCTCGACCAAAGTTATATGTTAGCTTTGGGTCGGCAAATATACATAATTGTTATAATTAACAAACAATCTTTATTAAGAAATAATGCTTTTAATTACCTTTAGCTTTTATACCGAAATATACCTCAAGTAGCTTCGGAAATTTTAAAAGTCAAATTATTTATGAAAAGTGCCAAACCCTATATTACCCAACACAAAGACAGATTTATAGACGAGCTGTTATCCTTGTTAAAAATACCTAGCATTTCTGCAGACAAAGCATATGCCAAGGATGTTATTAGAACAGCAGATGTAATAAAATCAAGCCTAGAAAAAGCCGGCTGTGACCACGTAGAAATATGCGAGACTCCAGGGTACCCTATTGTGTACGGAGAAAAAATAATAGACCCAACACTTCCAACCATATTAGTGTATGGTCATTATGATGTACAACCACCAGACCCTATAGAGTTGTGGGACAGCCCACCTTTTGAGCCGGTGATCAAAAAAACAGAGCTACATCCTCAAGGAGCCATTTTTGCACGTGGTAGTTGTGACGATAAGGGGCAAATGTACATGCATGTAAAAGCCATGGAATACATGACAACAACCGGTCAACTACCCTGTAACGTTAAATTTATGATTGAGGGAGAAGAAGAGGTAGGTAGCGAAAGCCTTGGTTGGTTTGTAGAAAGAAACCAAGAAAAATTGTCTAATGATGTGATCTTAATTAGTGACACAGGTATGATTGCTAATGACATTCCGAGTATCACAACCGGTCTGCGCGGTTTAAGTTATGTGGAGGTGGAGGTTACAGGGCCAAATAGAGATCTGCACAGCGGTTTGTATGGAGGCGCTGTTGCAAACCCTATCAATGTATTAACCAAGATGATTGCATCTCTAACCGATGAGAACAACCACATTACAATTCCAGGATTTTATGATGATGTAGAGGAGCTTTCTCAGGCAGAAAGAGCCAAAATGGCCCAGGCTCCTTTTAGCAAGGAGGCCTATTGTAAATCAATAGGGATTGAAGACACCTATGGAGAAGCAACCTACACCACCAATGAGCGAAATAGCATTCGTCCTACCTTAGATGTAAATGGCATCTGGGGAGGCTACACCGGTGAAGGTGCAAAGACGGTAATTGCAAGCCAAGCTTTTGCAAAAATATCGATGCGCCTTGTTCCAGATCAGGATTGGAAAGAAATCACAACGCTGTTTAAAAATCATTTTGAGAGTATTGCTCCAAAGGGAGTTACCGTTAAGGTTCACCCACATCATGGGGGTCAAGCCTATGTTACTCCTATAGATAGTCTTGGATATAAAGCAGCGAGTAAGGCCTACGAGAGCACCTTCGGGAAAACACCAATTCCGCAGCGCAGTGGAGGAAGTATTCCTATTGTAGCTTTGTTTGAAAAAGAACTAAAAAGTAAAACTATCTTAATGGGCTTTGGTCTAGATAGTGACGCCATACATTCTCCCAATGAGCATTTTGGTGTCTGGAATTACTTAAAAGGAATAGAAACCATACCTCAGTTTTACCATTACTTTACTCAAATGAGTAAATAAAACTCAAATCTTAAAGCAATAAAAAGCCCTGCTGGTTTTAAAACTAGCAGGGCTTTTAAAGTATTAATATCACTCATATTTTTTTTACATACGCTGTTATAAGTACAATTTGTACTCCGTCTACTTTTCCTTCTATAAAGGTGTCATTCTCGTGATCTAAAGAAATACGGCGCACGGCAGTTCCTTGTTTGGCAACCATACTAGATCCTTTTACTTTCAAATCTTTAATAAGTACTACAGCATCTCCCGTTTGCAAAACAACACCGTTTGCATCTCTATGCACTAAGGCATCTGCTTTATCCTGGGCATCATCCTGGGCTGCAGCCCACTCTAGATTTTGGGGCTCCATATACATCATATCTAGCAGATCTTGTGACCAACCAAAAGATTTTAAGCGATGTAACATGCGCCATGCCATTACCTGCACTGGCGCCACTGTGCTCCACATGCTGTCATTTAAACACCGCCAGTGATTTTCATTTCGCTCTTCTACCTCAAACTCACAAGAGCAGTTTACACAGGCCAAGATGGAGGTGTCTAAGGGATCAATATACTCCGGAGTTTTTGGCACTAGATACACCTCTAAGTTTTCTGGTTCTGAATGCCCACAAAGCTCACATATGTCTTGGGCTCTCTTTCTTACTTCTCTCTCTACGCTCATTTGATGATTTTTTTTACACTAACAAATGTAACAATATTGTGTAGTTGCAAGCTATTAAAAATTTATTTCTAGGGCTGTTAAATAGTATATTTCACTAGATTTGTGAGGATAAGAATTTCAAGATATGCATGGTATTTCTATTTCACAAGCAGTAACTATAGCCAAAACCCACTTCTTAATTACGGGTGATGTCAGTGTGCTTGATGGAGATGAAGATTTTAATTTTAAAATCACAACGGCAAGTACCAGTTATGTGTTAAAAATATCATCAGCAAATCTCCAAAGACTCGAGACCCAAAATAAAGTACTTCATTTTTTATCTCAAAAAAAACTACCCCTTGCCTTGCCACAGATACTTCCAAATAAAAAAGGAGATCTATGCACAACAATAACACTTCACGGCGCCCAATATCACATTCGTTTGATTACCTATGTGCAAGGAAGACTTTGGGCGACCATAAACCCTAAAACCAGCGTGTTAAGGCATGATTTAGGACACAAAGCAGGAGCCCTCACAAAAGCCTTGCTAGACTTTGCGCCAAATCCAAGGCAAAGTGATTCTCATTGGGATCTAGCAAATGCATCTTGGAGTTGTAAGCACACCATGCTTTTTAAGGGAGAAAAACGTGCCCTTATAACAAGATTTCAATCGCTATTTAAAGCCATAGAATCCTGTCACAAAACACTTCCAAAAAGCACTATCCACGCAGATGTGAATGATTATAATATTTTAATATCTAATGATCTTAAGAATATTGAGGTTGCAGGCATTATAGATTTTGGAGATACCACCTACTCCCAAACCATTAACGATGTTGCCATTACAATAGCCTATGGCGCAATGCAGGTGCCAGATCCACTAGAGGCTGCACTAGAGATATTACAGGGCTATGGGGCGCACTATCGTTTTACAGAAAACGAGCTACACTGCTTGTATGCCCTGGTGGCCATGCGCCTTGTTACAACAGTAACAAAAGCAGCCCTAAGAAAACAACAAGACACTACCAACACCTATCATAGCATTAGTGAGAAACCCGCTTGGCAATTGCTTGAAAAATGGCAAGACATTAATCCAGAATTTGCAAGCTATAGCTTTAGAAGTGTTTGTGGTTTTAAGGCGCACCCAGATGAAATTGCATTTAAAACATGGGCTAAAAACAATAGCTTTACCCTAACAGATATTTTCCCTTCACAGGTTTTAAAAACAGACTTACATCTGCTAGATTTAAAAATATCTAGCCCATGGATTGGCGCTAAAGAGTCGTTTAATGATTTGGATTTGTTTGCATTTAAAATAAATCAAATTCAAAAACAGCATCCTACCAAACTCATTGCTGGAGGCTATCTAGAACCACGGCCCATATACACCTCAAAAAGCTATGAAAAACAAGCAAATCAAGCCGCTCAAAACAGGACACTACACCTAGGGATAGATTTTTGGTTGCCCTCGCAAACCTCTGTGCACACTCCCCTTAAGGCAGAAGTTGTTGTGGCCTCTTATAACCCGAAGAGCAAGCAGTACGGGGGGCTTGTGCTTTTAAAACACAATGAGAATGGCCTTATTTTTTACACCCTTTATGGACACCTTTGTAAGGCAAGTGTAGCAGCTCAGAGGGTTGGTGATGTGCTAAAAAAAGGAGACAGAATTGGGGCATTAGGCAACCCTCTACAAAATGGCCAATGGGCTCCCCATTTACATTTTCAAATCATGCTCTCTATGCTTGACAATACCCAAGATTTTCCTGGGGTAGCCTTTCCAAAACAAATGCAGGTTTGGAAAAGTATTTGCCCAGACCCTAACCTATTGTTTAAAAACCCAAAACTACATACGCAGTATGATGCGCCGAGTTCAGAAATCTTAGATTTCAGAAAAAAACATCTAGGAAAAAGCTTAAGTATATCTTATCAAGAACCTCTAAATATAGTGCGTGGAGATGGCGCTTATTTAATGGACACTTGGGGAGAGAAATACCTTGATACCGTAAATAATGTAGCGCATGTTGGACATGAACATCCTGGGGTAGTTAAAGCTGCACAAGAGCAAATAGCGCTTCTTAACACAAACACGCGGTACCTCAACCAAAACATCATTGCATATACCAAGGCACTGCTTGAAAAATTACCTCCAGAGCTCTCAGTGCTACATTTTGTAAACTCTGGAAGCGAAGCCACAGAACTTGCACTGCGTATGGCCAAAACCCTAACTGGGCAAAAAGACATGCTTGCCATTGAGGTAGGATACCACGGAAATACAACCGCTGCTATGCAGGTAAGCTCTTATAAGTTTGATAGCAAAGGTGGCAGCGGAAAACCAGAACACACCCATATTTTACCGCTACCAGACCCCTATAGAGGACTCCATACTAAGGAAAATAACTTGGGAAGTATCTACGGCAATTACGCGCAACAACATATAGACCGTCTTGCCCTTGTTGATAGAGGTATTGCTGGTTTTATGGGAGAATCTATTATAAGTTGCGGTGGGCAAATAGTACCGCCCAAGGGATACTTTAAAGCAATATATAAAACAGTACGCGCAGCAGGCGGGCTATGTATTGCAGATGAAGTACAAACGGGTTTTGGGCGCATGGGCGATCATTTTTGGGGCTTTGAGATGCATGGTGTTACTCCAGATATTGTAACGATGGGAAAACCAGCAGGGAATGGGCATCCACTGGCGATTGTAGCCTGTACTCAAGAGGTCGCCAAGGGTTTTGCAAATGGGCTGGAGTTTTTTAACACCTTTGGTGGAAACCCAGTGAGCTGCAGTATAGGCAAAGCAGTTCTTGATGTAATAGAAGAAGAGCAATTACAAAAAAACGCGAAACTAGTGGGCAACTTTCTTAAAAATGAACTCCATAAACTACAAGAAAAATTTACCATCATTGGTGATGTGAGAGGCTCCGGTTTATTTCTTGGTATAGAATTAAATGATGCAGAAAAAACCCCATTGCCAGAACAGGCAAGCTATTTGGCAAATAGAATGAAGGATTTTAAAATTTTAATGAGCACAGATGGGCCAGATCATAATGTGCTTAAAATAAAACCTCCAATGGTCTTTAGTATAGACAACGCAAAAGAGCTTATCTTTAGACTCCATGGAGTTTTCCAAGAAGACTTTATGACTCATTATTAAAAACCTTTACCAATGAAAATAGTATATTCCCTTATCGTTATTTTTAGCCTTTGGAGCTGCGCTGAGAAAAACAACCAGACTAACCTGGCGCCACAAGAAAAAGTACAAACTCAAAACACAGAAGCCCAAGACAAGGCAGCCATCTTAAAAGTAATGAAGGATCAAGAAATTGCCTGGAGCAATAATGATCTGGAGGGCTTTATGAAGGGATACATTAAAAGCGATTCTTTGAAGTTTTATGGCAAAAGCGGTCTCACAAAAGGGTGGCAGCAAACCCTAGATAATTACAAAAAAGGCTATCCCACCAAACAGCACAGTGGCACCCTAACATTTACCATAAATGATATCTCAAAAATTGAAAATGATAGTTATTGGGTAATGGGCGAATACTTTCTATCTAGAGAGGTAGCAGATGCTAATGGTGTTTTTATGATTATTTTCAAGAACATGGACGGCAGCTGGAAAATTGTAGCAGATATGAGCTGTGGCTAATAATACATCTAATACATCATTAATTTCCTTGGATGCGTTGCCATAAATCTCCAAGCAAGCCTGCCGCATCCTCAGGACGTTTTTTATTTTCTGTAATAACAAGCTCCTCCCCTGTTTGGTCAAGCAAGAAACTAAACACATAGGCCTGTTTTGTAACATCTGTGCTAAGGAGTCCAAAACGCAGGTCATTAAAATAAAGTTTTCCTTCTATTTGGCTTACAGTATACCAACCATTGGTTAGCTTAATAAGTCTTTTTATCTTGTCATTATTGGCTAAATCTCCAAGCAAATGATGGTTTTTTGGGTGTTTTCCAAAGGAGATAGCCTTGGAGTCAAACAAAGAGTAGTCACCAATTAAAAAGGCGTCTTTTGTAGCTACATTCGCCAACCACAAAACGGCATTTAATGGGGCTGGTTTGGTCTGAATTTCTGTGTATGGTATTTGCTGGTCTTTTAAAGCCTTTTCAAATTTCAAAAAAGTGATTCCTTTGATAACAAGAGTCAACAACAAATAACTACTGCTTAATAAAAGGCCAATATTATTAAGCTTTCTACGAGCTGGAGTTCCTCGTTTTTTAAACAAAACCAAAATACAACACAGCAAAAAAGGCAGTGTATATAATGGATCTACCACAAAAATATTTTTGAAAGCAAGTCTCAAATCAAAAGGCCAAAATAATTGTGTCCCCCAGGTAGTGTGCGCATCTAGCAGTGGATGAGTTAAAAAACCAAAGAAAAATAACCAGGACCACTGTCTCCAAGAAGCAGTTTTTTCTCTCTTTGAAACTAGCCAACCAAAAAGGGGTGCAAAGAGTACCGAAAACAAAATGGAGTGTGTAAACCCTCTGTGGAATTCTAGGGCAGTAACTGTATCTACAAAAAAACTAGAAACAACATCTAAATCTGGAATGGTACCTGCTACAGCTCCATAGAGCAAAGCTTTATTCCCTACTTTGCTTCCCAACACTGCCTGGCCAACAGCAGCTCCTAATACAATTTGTGTTACAGAATCCATATTAGTTTACAATTCCCATTTTTTTTAATAAAAACGAAGCGTTCCTATTTTGACATATTCCTTTTTTAAAGATATAATCAAAATACAGCTCGTCATTCTCTATGCTTGCATCAAAGTAATAATTTTCTACCTCAGAGTAAGTGTTGGCAGTTTCACATAAGCTCAAGTCATGAGTTGCAATAATACCTGTTGCCTTACTTTGTACAAGTTTTTCAATAAACTTCTTAGATCCACTGGCTTTATCTTGGCTGTTGGTACCTTTTAAAATTTCATCTAGGATAATAAAATAGGTGTCTTTTTCTATTTCTTGTACTATGTACTTTAGGCGTTGTAGCTCGCTAAAAAAATAAGACGCATCTTGGGTCAAGTTATCTGTGGTACGCATGCTTGTAATAAGCTTGATGGGCGAATATTGTGATTGTGCTGCTGGAGTTGGCAGGCCCATATTGGCCATTACAATTTGCAAGGCCACTGTCCTTAAAAAAGTACTTTTTCCAGCCATATTGGCTCCTGTTATAATAAAAAATTGCCCTGCATCTATTTGCATGGTGTTTGAAACAGCGCGCTGAGGATCCAATAATGGATGTGCTGCCCCTTGCATATTTAAAACAGATGCCCCATCTGTGATGCTTGGATATGTTTGCGATGGATGATTGAAAGCATAGGCGCCCAAGGTAGTATACCCGTCAAAAAAATGAAGTACTTCAAACCAAGTTGACACCTCTTTTTTATGGGCCATGATCCACTTTTCTATATGATGGCTTACACGCATATCTCGCAGCATAAACCCATTGGTTAACACGCCAATTAAAATATTGTTACGCTGGTCTAAACTACTAAGATACCTTGAAAATTTTTGCAATACCGCAGATGCTTTTTGACCTGATGTCTCTATTTTTTTCTTTTGATCTTGAAGTAAGGCGGCTTTAAAATCTTGTGTTTCTATTTGAATGATTAACTTATAATACTGCTGAAATGTGCTTTGTATTTCAGTAGTATGTGTGGCGAGTTTATTGACTTTTTTTATAAAAACTCCTGAAATAATAAGCCCTATTAAAAACCATCCAAAGAGCATGTAGCCACTTATTAATCCAAAAAAATAGGACACAACACACACACCAGAGATAACAGAAAAAAGCGTGCTCAGTAGTGGAATTTGTTTTGGAACAAAAGCTTCATACGCTTTAAGCCAAGAAGTTACTGTTTTGGTCTTGGTTTTGGTTTGCACCAAGCAGGCCACTGCTGCAAATTGCTGCCTCCAATCTGGCAGAGAAGCTAGTTCTTTTACAGCTTCTTGTTTTTGAGGTATGCCTGTAATATCATTACTGGTAAGAAAGCTAGCAAAGGTATCTGTTCCACTTTGTAGAGTAGTTCTGTTGGCGTATTGAAAAAAACTGCCCACTCCAAACAAATCTATGTCATGACTATAGCTATGTGTTGGATCTTGATACTGATTTCCTGTTTCAAATTCATGAAAATCTCTATTTAAAATTTTCAGCTCTTTTTTATTAATAGCAATAAGCTGCAGTAAAAGGTCCCGTTTGTATTTTATGTCTTGATGGCGTGTTATTAAAAAAAGGAACAGTGCAATGCCAAAAAGTAATACCACACCAATTGCTTTTGTGTTTTCAAAGAAAAAATACACGCCAAAAACTAAGGCTATAAAAACCCCTAGACGCAACATACTGGAGCGTATTAATTGGTTTTGTAATCTAGAAACTTGCGCAGAAAAAGAAGTGATTTTTTCTGTGTAGAAGGTCTTTGGGTCTATCATAAAATTATGCTATTTCATATAACACAGGCCTACTAGGAGCTGCATCATTTTCAAAGGGTGCTACTTGTAAATTTAATACATAAGACCCATCTTTAATAGTGTCATTTACGTAAACAAACTCTGTTATTGTAGCGTTTTTTCTTGGACCTTGTGGAATATTCCAAAATGCTTTGTGCGCCAGTAAAGCGCCATCATCTTTTTCTTTATCTACAGAAGGCAAATCTATAAGTAAATGCTGCACCCCTAAGTCTCTCAAAAAGGCAGCTGCCCTGTGATCTAGATAGGGCCAATTGGTGTTGGAGTATTTCCGTGAGGTTTTTGAAATTGTATTAGGCATTGTTCTTATTACAACCGCCTTAGGGGTTTTGTTTTTTATTTTGGCTTTTACAGCATCCAATGTTAGCACATAATCCTCCTGGATTACCTCAGGAGAAATGGTAATTACCTCTGCCGTAAAAAAGAAACTCTTCAAGGCATCATTTACAGAGTAAAATGTATCTGTGATGTGTCCTAGACATTCTGTATGGGTACCATGAGCGTGAGGATTAAAAGAAATGTTATTGAAATTCACGGCAGCTCCTTTGCTTACTTTACCAACCCAGTCTCCGAGTTGTACTGCAGAAATCTCTGGTTTTTCAAGATACCAAGCCAAAGGGTTTTGTGGGCTGTCTGACATCACAATAGAGATGTCTAAAGGCTTTGAAAGGTCTATAGTAACCTTTGAGTTATTAGTGGTAATGGTTGCTAACATAGCGGTGGTTTTACAGATTCAATATACAACTCTCCTGGCTTAAATCATAAATAAATCTGCGGCAATACCATCTGTTAAAAACTTCCCTTTTTTAGTAGCCTTAATAACATCTTCCTCACAAATTAACAAACCTAAAGCAATGTGTTGCTGCATGTTTTGTTTCAAATACTCCTGAAATTTTAGTCCAAAAAAGGCGCCTATTTCATCTATAGAAACCCCGCCGGCAGTTCTCAGGCGCGTCATTATATATTCATTGTATTGGTTTTCTGTGGTAAGTATCTCTGTAGTTAGGGGTAGTACTCCCTTTTCAATACTTTTTATGTACCGCGGATTGTTTGATACATTCCAACTTCTAGAAACCACATCATAACTATGGGCAGATGGGCCAACACCCAAATACGGTTTTCTCATCCAGTAGGATGAATTGCTTTGAGACTCCCAGCCAGGAATACAAAAATTAGAAAACTCATAATTATGATATCCAACAGCTGCCGTTTTTTCGACTAAAACCGCGTGATGCCGGGCAGCAACCGCGTCATCAACAGGGCGTATAATTCCATTTTTAATAAAACGTTCTAGGGCTGTTTTAGGCTCTACCGTTAATACATAACAAGAAATATGCGGAACCTCTAAAGACAATGCTTTTTCTATGTTTTCTTGCCATCTTTGAGGTGACATTTGAGGAATACCATACATTAAATCTATACTAATATTTTTGAAATATTGTTTGGCTTTTACTATACAATCAAGAGCTTCTGTTTGGTTGTGAGCTCTGTTCATGAGTTTTAAATCTTCTTCAAAAAAAGATTGTATCCCAATGGAGAGTCTATTTATTTTAGAACTCGCAAGGGCAGTAATTTTAGCATCTGTTAAATCATCGGGATTTGCCTCTAGGGTAATCTCTGGGGTATCTACTACAGTAAAATTATCATACACCGTTTGCAAAACAAGATCAATTTCTTGAGGGGTTAACAAACTTGGAGTACCTCCTCCAAAGTAAATGGTTTCTATGGGCTGGGTAAGCTCTTTTTTGCGGAGAATGAGTTCTTTGGAAATTGCGCCAAGCATGGCATCTCTTTTGTTTAAAGATGTTGAGAAATGGAAGTCACAATAATGACACGCTTGTTTACAAAAGGGAATATGAATGTAGATGCCAGCCATTAAAATACAGCGTTACTTTTTTACTCGTTTTTCATTTTGACTCACAAAACTGGACCATCCAGAGTAACTCTTGCCTGTGCTTAGGTCTTTTCCGCTATTATAAAAATGACAAACTGCAGCCGCAAGGCCATCTGTGCTGTCTAAATTTTTTGGTAATTCTTTGAGCCCTAAAATGCTCTGAAGCATTTTTGCTACCTGTTCTTTAGAGGCGTTACCATTACCGGTAATGGCCATTTTTATTTTCTTTGGCGCATACTCTGTAATGGGTATATCTCTAGACAATCCTGCCGCCATGGCAACTCCTTGGGCGCGTCCTAATTTGAGCATAGACTGTACATTTTTACCAAAAAAAGGAGCTTCAATAGCAATCTGGTCTGGATGATAGGTATCTATAAGCTCTATGGTACGCTCAAAAATTAGCCTAAGGCGCTTGTAGTGATTGTCATACTTGGAGAGTTGCAATTCATTAAGTTGTAGGAATTCCATTTTTTTTCCAACTACTTTAATAAGTCCAAAACCCATAATAGTGGTTCCTGGATCAATACCTAGTATGATGTTGGATGTTGTGCTCAATGACTTGTTTTTTGTTTATGATAATGTCTTTGGTAGCTATTTAAACCAGACACTATTTCCTTGTTACAAATCTAAACAAAAGCACCACAAACAAGACTACTTTGTTTGCAATACAATTGGCAAGCTAAAAGCTACCGCAACAGGAACACCTCTTTTATGGGCTGGTTCCAAAGAAGGTATGCTGTCTATGCTTTGCCTAACCCAGGTAGATAACTCTGGGAAACTTGCACTGGTGAGGCTATCCATTTGTAATGTGTTTAGGCTAATATTGCCTTTCTCTGAAACAGCAATAGCCGCCCAAAGGGTGTCTTTTATGGCTCTAGTACTAACAAAATGCTTTGAGGAAAACCCTGCGTATATTTTTGAAACCAATGTGTTTTCAAAACAAATCTTACTTGCCTTTTTTTCTGAAATATGCTGACAAGAACTAAAACTTGGAAATTGATCTACATCATTCCAAGAAATAGTTTTAATCTCTTGTTGGTAAAATGTCTCTGAAGATATTTTATCTGTCTCAAAATACTGGCAAGAAGCCAATACAAATAACACTAAAACATAAAATGCATATTTCATGATTTTGAAATTATATTTCTGAACTTGAAAAATACACATTTTGTGGCGATCCCCTCATGTGTTGTTTAATTTATCTTACCCAGGGCATAATTATTATACAAAAGCAGCTCTTAAAAAGGAGGCATTTGTTTTTGGTTTTACTACCTGTTTTTTAAAGGGTTCCGCGCTTGGCCTGTTGCCTCTCTATGGCTTCAAACAAGGCTTTAAAATTTCCAACACCAAAAGATTGTGCTCCTTTTCGCTGAATGATTTCAATAAACATTGTGGGCCTATCTACAATAGTATTTGTGAAGATTTGCAACAGGTACCCTTCCTCATCACGGTCTATTAATATACCATGTTTTTTAAGCACCTCAATGTCTTCATCAATCTCTCCCACGCGCTCCAAAACATCATCATAATACGTTGGCGGAACATATAAAAACTCTACCCCTCTTTCACGCATTGCAGAGACTGTTGCAACTATATCATCGGTGGCTAGGGCTAAATGCTGAACCCCCGGCCCGTTGTAAAAGTCAAGATACTCCTCAATTTGTGATTTCTTTTTTCCTTTTGCTGGCTCATTTATAGGAAACTTAATACGGCCATTACCATTACTCATTACCTTACTCATTAGGGCTGTAAATTCTGTGGCGATGTCATCATCTGCAAAAGAGATAATTTGTGCAAACCCCATCGTTTTGGCATAAAACTCACACCATTTATTCATTTCTCCCCAACCTACATTACCTACTATATGATCAATAAATTTTAAGCCAACTGATGCGGGGTTATAGTGTGATTCCCACTTAGAGTAGCCTGGCAGAAATACTCCATTATAGTTTTTACGTTCTATAAAAAGGTGAACGGTTTCTCCATAGGTATACACTCCAGATTTAATAACATATCCGTCTGCATCCTCTTGGCGAGTTGGCTTCATAAAAGGTTTTGCGCCTCGTTTTGTAGTTTCCTCAAAAGATTTGGTAGCATCATCTACCCATAAGGCGATCACTTTGGCAGCATCACCATGAAGGTTAATGTGCTCATTAATTGGGCCGTCTTTTGTTAGTGGTGTGGTGAGCACCAATCTAATTTTATCTTGTTTTAAAACATAAGACACGCTGTCTTTTCTTCCTGTTTCTAAACCGGCATAGGCCTCACTTTGAAAGCCAAAGGCTGTTTTATAAAAATAAGCAGCCTGTTTTGCGTTTCCAACATACAGCTCTACATGATCTGTGCCCAGCAAGGGTAGAAAATCTTCTGCTTCATCAAAGAGTTTACGCAAGGAATACTCTGTGTTTTGTAAGTCTTTTAAATTTTTAATCTCAGCTGCCATAATGTGTCGTTTTTAGGGCAATAGCTCTAAAGAAATAAGCTATTTTCTTAGTGCAAATATCTATAATAATATTGAGATTTCTAGTGCCAGAAACAAAAGCCGTGGTAAAAGTAATTTTTTAAACCTTAAACACCCTTAATAAACCACTACTTTGTGGAAGACTAAATATACTTTGAGGGTGCTACTTTTAGCAAAAAAAGATACATTTGTTTTTTCAATTTTGTAACTAGATACGGTATGTTAAAAGCAGTACTTTTTGATATGGATGGTGTTATTGTAGACACAGAACCTTTACACCGAAAGGCCTATTTTTTAATGTTTAAAGACATGGACATAGCTGTTACAGAGGCAATGTACACAGGTTACACAGGCCAGTCTACCATAAATATTTGCAAGCAATTGGTGGGGCATTTTAATCTAGATGCAGCTCCGCAAACCCTTGTGGCAATTAAAAGAAAACATTTTAAATATTTGTTTGAAAATGACACATCTCTTCAACTCTTGGACGGTGTATTAGACCTTATAAAAAACTATTACAACAATGGTCTTACCTTGGTTTTAGCCTCCTCGGCTTCGATGCCTAATATTAATCGCATTTTTGAGCGCTTTGACTTAGACCAATACTTTGTCGCTAAATTAAGCGGCGCAGACTTAAAAGAAAGTAAACCACATCCAGAAATTTTCATTAAAGCTGCACAAGCTTCAGGACATAGCAAAAAGCACTGTATGGTGATAGAAGACTCAAGCAATGGTATTAAAGCAGCCAATGACGCAGGTATCTTTGTTGTTGGGTATGATAGCACTCACTCTACAGATCAAGATTATAGCAAAGCCGATAAAGTAGTAAGCTCATTTTCTCAGATTCATTACCATAGTGTAGCCGAGTTGTTTTAAAACAAACGTTTTACAGGAGTACTAAAAAATTGAAAAGCCATCACTTGCGTGATGGCTTTTCGCCCCAAATTTGATTAACACCCTTAGGTATCAACCTACTTATAATATCAAAATTACATAAAAATGAGAAAATATACATCTCATTTCACGCAACTTTTTGTTTATCAGCTTGCTACTAGCACTATTTTCTTAGATTTTACATATCCAAAGTTTAAAATATAAGCGAAATAAGAGGTTACCAATAAAAAGGCAAGTGTGCAACTTTTCTTATTGGTATCCACAATTATTTTTTATTGTAAAAATTTGGGTTAAAAGTTGTGTTTTTTTGATCTTGGTAGGTGGTGGCCGTAAAGCCCTCATGTATAGAATAGGCTCCGGTCTCTCCTTTTTTATTGACCGCAATATACCCCACCTGGAAGTCTTCAAAGTTGGGTGTTTTTTCTATAATTCTAAGGATTGCTTGCTCACAAGCTTCTTGTGGAGATTTTCCTTGTCTGATGAGTTCCACAATTAAATAACTTCCCACTGTTTTTAGCACTTCTTCTCCCAATCCTGTTGCAGTTGCAGCGCCAATTTCATTGTCTACAAATAAGCCCGATCCAACAATAGCAGAGTCTCCCACACGTCCAGCCATTTTATATGCCAGGCCACTTGTGGTGCATCCGCCAGATATTGTTCCGTTTTTATCAATGGCCAACATGCCAATGGTATCATGATTTTCGATATTAATAATAGGCTTGTATTTGGAGGTTTTCTTCCAGATTTCCCAATCTTTTTTTGATTGTTCTGTCAATAAATTTTCTCTTTTAAAACCTTGAGAAACAGCAAATTCTTCAGCGCCAACACCCGCTAAAATAACATGAGGAGTATCCTCCATTACCTTTTTAGCTACAGCAATAGGATGCTTTATATTTTGCATGCACAACACCGCGCCATAATCGCCTTTTTCGTTCATAACACAGGCGTCCAAGGTAACTTGGCCATCTCTATCTGGAAGCCCTCCAATACCCACAGATTGCCCCAAGGCATTGGCCTCCTCCACACCGCAACCAGCAATAACTGCATCTAAGGCAGAACTACCCTGCTCCATGGATTGCCATGCCTTTTTGGTTGCCTGCTTTACACTCCAAGTAGCAATTACAACCGGTAGTAAAGAATTTGAAACTGGTACATCTTGTTTGTCTTTAGCTCCCTTTGGAGTGGCAGCAGTAGCTGCAAGACTTGAGCCTAGGGCCGTTATTCCAACAGAGCCTAGGGCTGCTTTTTGTAAAAAATTGCGTCTTTTCATGCTGTTATTTTATTTCTATTTCATCTGTAAAAATCCAAGCTTTACCATCAAAAGGGTGCCCAAGGTGCCAAGGAGGTACATCTCCTAAATTTGTAGCCTTTAGCTTTATAAATTGTGCTTTTTGATTTGTTTTAAATACCACAGATTTGATTAATGCATCTTGGCTTGGTATGGCTGCATCTATTTTTTGCACCCCAATAGAGGTGTAGTTTTTACCATCTATGGAAATCAAACACGTTACCTGGGTGGGGTAAAAAATCCAACTGCGCTGTTCTTGTAAAAAGTTTGTTTTAATTTCTGAAATATTTTGCACCGATCCTAGATTTACCTCAGCATCAAGATCCTTATCACTGTAGCCCTGCCAGGCGCCAGTTCTAAAATCTAAAGCCCCTTTAATACCATCAATCAAGGCGTTTTCTCCACTAGCGCTATACTCATTGGCATATTGGGTGTTTAATGTAATACTCACATTTGGATCTATCTTAAAAAACTGGGTACTCAATACTCCACTTTTCTTACCTTGTTTTTGGGCATATGTTTTAATTAATACAGATTCTGAAATAGCAATTGCAGCATCGTATTTAATAAATTCTCCTTGATCTATACTATAATAAATGTCTGCGCCGGGATCTGCAACTCCAAGGGTAATACTGGTGCTATTTTTAAAACTAACGGTACCAGAGGCAATAAAAGGAGTTAGCAATATTTGATGTTCTTGTATTTGGGTGCTTGGAATTTGATGCTCTTGTGTGCCCCATGGGCTAGGTGAGTTTGTCATTTCAAATACCAAGGTTCCTCCAGAGATAATTTCTTGATGGTACAGATAACTTCTATCCAAAACCTTACCATTTAACTTTGCAGACTTTATGTAGAAATTTTCCTTAGAAATACCATTGGCTTGCACCGTAAATTGTTTTGAGTCTTCTAGATTAATGGTTGCTTTTTCAAACAAAGGAGACCCTATAATGTACTGATTACTGCCAGGAGTTACAGGGTAAAATCCAAGAGAGCTAAAGACATACCATGCGCTCATTTGGCCACAGTCTTCATTACCACTAACCCCATCTGGAGCGTTTGAGTACAATGTTGTTAAAATCTCTCTAACGATGCGCTGGGTATCACTTGGCTGATTAACAAAATTATACAAATAGGCCATGTGGTGGCTTGGCTCATTACCGTGTACATACTGCCCTATGAGTCCTGTAATATCTGGTTGTTTACGTCCAGAGGTTTCTTGTTTTGCGGTAAACAAATTATCTAAATGTTGTGCTAATTGCTTTTTACCACCCATTAATTGCATCAAGCCAGAAATATCTTGTGGTGCATACAAGCTGTATTGCCATGCGTTGGCCTCTGTGTAATTAAAGTTCACCTCATAAGGATCGAAAGGACCAAACCAAGTATTATTAAACCTTCCCTGCATAAAACCTGTGCTTGGGTTATACATGTTTTTATAATACTGTGCCCGCTCAGTAAATTGTTTAAACACCTGGGTATTACCCATTTTTTTTGCCATTTGAGCAATGGTCCAGTCATCATATGCGTATTCAAGGGTTTTAGAAACACTTTCGCTTTCCATTTCAACAGGAACAAAACCTACATCTTTGTAAGAGGCTAAGCCCAGCTTGTCTTGCATAGCACTGTGCACCATAGCCTCCAGGGCTTTTTTACTGTCATACCCAGAAATCCCCTTAAGGTAGGCATCTGCAATGACTGGTACTGCGTGATACCCAATCATACACCCCGTATAATTGGCGCTCAAATCCCAAATTGGCATGATACCACCTTCATCATATTTTGCTAAAAAGGTGTTTATAAAATCATTGGTGCGCTGCCGCTCTATAATAGTATACAAAGGATGGGCTGCTCTGTAGGTATCCCAGAGAGAGAAAACAGTGTAGTAGTCAAAGTCTTTTGTTTGGTGTATTTCTAGATCCATACCTCTATAACGACCATCGACATCTTGATATATATTAGGGGCAATCATGGTGTGATAAAGGGCTGTATAAAAAGTGGCAAGGTTGTCTTTATTTGTGTCTTCAACGACAATTTTCTCTAGCTGTTGTTCCCAAGATTGTGCAGCCTCTTTCTTGAGGGTTTCAAAAGTTTTAGAGCCAATTTCTACTTCTCTATTTTGTTTGGCACCTGCCTGATCTACCGCAGAAATACCTACTGAAATATACACAGGTTCATTGTTTGGGTTGACAAACTCTAGAGCGCATTTTCTAGCCCCTGGCTTTCCTTTTTTGGGTGGAGATTTCAACATATCTTTAAATGGATGGGATGTTTTTATATTAAAAAACAAACGTTGGTCTGTTGCCCATGCCTCTGAAAATCTAAACCCTTGAATTTCTGTGTCTGAAATAATTTCAATAGAAGCATCTAATACTTTATCACGATGCAACAAATCTAAGATTAACACCTGATTCTCTGAGCTTGGATAGGTGTATAAATGCATCGCTGCTCTGGTTGTTGTAGTTAACTCAACATCAATATTAGTGTCTTCTAAATGTACTTTATAATACCCCGGAGAAGCTTCTTCTTTTTGGTGAGAAAAGGAAGAGCCATAGCCTTTTTGGCCATTAGCGCCATTATTGAAATTAATAGCATTAGTTGGCATTAACAACACATCGCCGTAGTCGCTAACGCCCGTTCCGCTAAGGTGGGTGTGGCTAAAGCCGTATATATAATCATCACTGTAATGATAACCACTACAGCCGTCCCAGCCGTCTAAACGGGTATCTGGGCTTAATTGAACCATTCCAAAAGCCGTGGTTGCGCCCGGATAGGTATGCCCGTGACCACCGGTTCCTATAAAGGGATTTACATAACTTGTTAAAGGAATATTTTGTGTGGACGCAGGGTTGATTTTTGTTTGTGAACAACTCGCTAGTACAAATGTCACAA
>OBOU01000018.1_pt1 | contig 20057 bp, 37 predicted proteins | sample 1494291 | NCBI WGS metagenome assembly OBOU01 (sample SAMEA3275627, study PRJEB22092) | marine metagenome | biome: ENV:00000447; feature: ENV:00002042; material: ENV:00002010 | collected 2014-06-20T10:30:00+00 | depth 20 m
GCAACCCCAAGAACATTTGGATTATGCCAAATCCTGGAGATTGTGGATCATCTCTTGGTGCAGCCGCGTTAGCTTATGGAAATAAATTAAACTGGGTTGATCCATACCTAGGAACGGAGATTAAACGTGACATCAATCCTAAAGAAGTTGTTAACCATCTTATTGATCATTCCTATTGTGGTATTGCAAATGGCCGCGCTGAGTTTGGCCCTCGTGCCCTTGGTAATCGTAGCCTTATCGCTGATCCTAGACGAGACCTCAAGGATACTATTAACAAAATTAAGCAAAGACAAAGATTTCGACCCTTTGCTCCTGCGATCTTGGAAGAATTTTCTAATGAGTATTTCGAAGGACCAATGAACGAATATATGCAATTTGTTTCAATAGCAAAGCATGACTATAAATCAGTAACACACGTAGATGGAACTGCACGAGTACAAGTAGTTAAGCCAAATTGCAAATCCGTAATTAGACCTATCCTTGAAGAGTGGTACGAAAAAACTGGTTGCCCGCTTTTGCTAAATACTAGTTTGAACATAAAAGGTCAACCGATGGTTAATACTTGGCAACACGCCCTAGATTTTGAAAAGGAATACGATGTCAAAGTCTTCTAAATATATTTTGGCTGCTGGCTGTAGTTTTACTGATCCTTATTTTAAGTCTCAGCCTCACCCAAATATGGATACATCCTTTCCTAAATGGCCTGAGGTATTGGGAGAGTATCTCGATTTAGATGTGGTAAATATTGGACGTTGTGGTGTTGGGAACGATTTCATTGCTCGTAAGGTAATAACGCACATATTAAAGAACCACGAAAAAATAGAATTAGTTGTGATAGGATGGACAGAATTACAGAGATTTCACATTTACAATGAATTAAATCTTAATCCACATAACTATTTTATAAACCCTAAGCGGGAACTGCCTTTTCACGCAGAAGCTGCTAAACCGCTTTACAATTATTTGTATAAAAAATACTTAATAGATCACTACTACAACGCAGGGCATGAAAATCTATTTATTTGGCAGGTAAAGGATTGGTTCGACCAAATGTTTCAAGTACAAGAAATATGTAAAAAGTTTGATATTAAGTTTATAATGTCAAGCCTATGTGGTTCTATAGAAATAGAAAGATATATGAACGCATCAAGCGCAGTCGAGGGACGTTTCACCTTTACTTCTGTCCAATGGGCATTGATGTTTGGTAACACTGAAGGATTATACGATTTAGACAACAATCATTATTGGGGTTATCCATTCATCCAAGCGATGGGTGGCAAAGGTATGGATCAAAGTATACCAAAGTCACATAGAATATCAGATTCAGATATGCACCCTAATGAATTAGGACACGAATTAATAGCGAGAAATTACTATGAACAGTATGCAAAAGTTTATTCTTAAATTAAAATTTAAATTGATGATTCTTAAGATGAGAATAAAACCGCCAAAAACAGAAGCCGATGATCACAAAGGGTACATTTATGAAGAAGATGACTAGATTTATATTCGACGTTGATGGAACACTTACTCCAAGCCGACAAACCATGGATCCGGAGTTTAAAGAGTTTTTCCTTGAGTTCATGAAAACCCATAAAGTATGGTTAGTAACAGGATCTGATTATCCAAAGACAAAAGAGCAGCTAGGCGCAGATATTACTGAAAACGTAGTTACTTGCTATAATTGCAGTGGATCTGAAACAAGACACAAAGGTAAGGTTGTAAATGCCTCGAGTTGGAAATTACCTGATGAGGCTAGACAGTGGTTAAAAGAAGAGCTCGTCAGATCGCCATTTATGCCACGTGCAGGCAATCATATTGAAGAACGTCGAGGCACAGTTAATTTTAGTGTTGTTGGTAGAAACGCGACATTAGAAGAGCGTCAACTATATGTAAAGTATGATGAGATAAATAACGAAAGACGGGAAATAGCAAACTCGTTTAATTACATTTACGGGCCATCTCTTAATATCACTGCTAGTATTGGTGGTGAAACTGGTTTAGATATATATCCTATAGGTAATGATAAATCGCAAATACTTTCTGACTTTAACGAAGATGATAACATTCAATTTTTTGGAGACAAGATGGATTTTGGTGGTAACGATTATCCACTCGCGATAGCTAATAAGGCAGGCAAAAATTACCACGTCAAAGATTGGCGTGAAACATACAACATATTGAGGAGCACAGATGTTTACTATTGAAATGGACTGGGACGAAACCGCGATTACCGTATTAGATCAAACTGGCGAACACGAAGATATTCAGTTTTTAATTTATGAAGACGTTGCGTACATCCGACAGTTTGATAACGAAGCAAATCGCCATGTCGTGATTACTATGTCTCCTGACCAATTCGGCGAAATTATGGAAGCTATGAATTTGCCGGAAGGCGCATATTTACTGGGAGATCACACATGATTGTTATTTACGGAACACCAACATGTTCGTTTTGTTTACGAGCAAAAAAGTTAGCAGCGCGCTATGATTTAGAGCACGAATATAAAGATATTACTTATAAGCGAAACAGAGATGAAATGACTACAAAACTTGGTCATGAAGCTAAAACAGTTCCTCAGATTTTTTGGTATGGTAAGTATATCGGTGGTTATAATGAGTTAGCATTAGAAATAGAAAATACTCGCAATTATGGAGACGGCAATTTAGGCTAAATTAATTTCGTATGAAATGAAATTAACTATTGACATTCCCGCATTTATTTGGTATATTAGAATCAACAAATAAAGGAATATTAAAATGTCTTATACATTCTCTACTGAAATCTTTTCAGACCTTCATAAAGACGCGTTTGGTTGCCGCCCTCAATTTGACCATCCTTTTTATTCTTCAAGTGATGATGAAAAACAAGCTTGCTGGGATTACACAGTTGAGCAATTGGAAATCCACGAGCTTGAAGAAAAAGAAGCTGAGGCTGAAGCCGTTAAACAATTTAAGATAGATATGTTTGACATCAACTTAATGGATACAAATGAGCAAGCCTTAGCTCGAATGGTAGATGTTAATACCCTAAGAGACGACCAAGCAATTGAGCATTGGGTATGGTCTTTTGGAATTCTATTCACACCATTCGGTAAAGAAATTGTTGAAACTTTAAAAAATATGAAATTAAAATGAAATTAACTATTGACATTCCTGTTTAAACCAGTTATATTAGAATCAACAAACAAAGGAATATATCATGTCTTACCAAATGACTAATCTAAATACAAACCAATTCATCACTGCAGATGTTGTCTTTTCGTTTCAAAAAGCAATTGCAGATAAGTTCAACATGTCATATAACTTTGGCACAACATACTTTTGGAATTTCGTTTCAGCAGACATGCATATGGATTTATCAAAGCGGTATGACACTACATACATTGATGAGTCTTTTGACTTTTTGGTTGAGTGTGAAATTGAAGATCGTATGGTTGAAATGTATGATGGGATTGAATAAATGAGTATGCATATGATACGTGGCGTTCAAGTCCACGGAAAGATGAAAAAGAAACTAACACCAAAGGATCGTTTGGCTGCAATTGAGCACGAGAAGTTCCTTAAGAAAATGGGTGTAGGTAAAACTAAAGCTCGGAATACGAATACTATTCCAGACTATTCATCTGATAACAAAGTCAAGCTCAGCAATAAAGTTGCAGGGCATGGACCGGCTAAAGAAAGTACACAGTACACTGGCGATTATATCATAGGCATTGGTCAGATGCACAAATCTAATGGTGTTCCTATTACACGCAAAGAAGATGCTATTGCTATCGCAAACATGAGGAGATGACATGAAAACAACGTGGGTAGATCCACCTAAAGGGTGGGCATATGGTTTTCCAAAGGCTTTACCAAATCCGTTGCCACAACCTTGGAGTTTAACTCTTTGGTTAATCTCAGAAGGTTATCCAGAAATTGAACTAGCCAACTTTGGCGATTTCTTTGAATACGTAAGGCAATGGGAAGTAGATGATGAGTCATAATAACCCTTATACTGATGTAACTCGAGTTGAAGTTATAGACAATAACGGACGCTCATATGTTAAGTATGATGTAGTTGCAACTTCTACTTCATTGCAAGATGATGGTAAAACTTTAAAAATATTCGTTACCTTTGAAGAAGAAGAGGAAATCTGCATCGACTAAACCACATAAATATCTCTATAATTATGGGAGATACGCATGTGGCATTATAAAGGTGAGGAATTCACCTCTGAAATGATTGGTGAATATATTGGGTTTGTTTATATAATCACTGATGGCTCCAACGATAGAAAATATATCGGTAAAAAGATTTTCAAATCAAAAAGAAAACTACCTCCCTTAAAAGGTAAGACTCGGAAGAGGACCAAAATAGTTGAGTCAGATTGGCAAAAATACTATGGGTCCTCTGAAGAAGTCAAACTTATGGTTGAGGAAAAAGGCGCAGACAACTTTTACCGAGAGATAATCCACCTTTGCGATAAAAAAGGCGAAATGGGTTACCTTGAACTTTATGAGCAAATCACACGCCATGCTCTGTTAGATGATTCATATTATAATGGTATTTGCCAAGCAAAAATACACCGCAGCCACGTCAAGTCATTAAAATGGCTTATGGACGATAAAAGTAGTTGACATTCTCAGTAAAATAGATTATATTGGTATTATATTTAAAATCAATTCTTCGGAGAATACATATGATCATCAAACGTTCATCAGCATACAGCGGTAAAATCCGTAGTAAAAACATAGCAGTAGATCCTCAAGACTGGGCAATGTACCAAGGTGGATACGGATCTATCCACGAGGTAATGCCTTATCTTACAGATGAAGATCGTGAGTTTATTTTGTCAGGTATGGTTCCTGCTGAATGGAAAGAGGCCTGTGCGGAAATCAATGCAATCGTGGAAGATACTTTTGCATGATAGTACTATTTAATGGACCTCCTCGCTCAGGCAAAGATGCTGCAGCCGACTACTTTAAGGATAAAGGTTGGAAACACCTGTCCTTTAAGTATCAGTTATATAAAGAAACATGCAAATACTTTAACATATCATACGAATGGTTTATGGAAAGATACGACGACCGCTCTGTAAAAGAAGTTCCTCATATGGATCTTGGTCATATGTCATGCCGTGAAGCTATGATACATGTATCAGAAAAAGTAATTAAACCTAGACGTGGTCTTGACTACTTTGGGCAGCAGGTTGCCAACGAAATTGATTTAAGTAAAAATTATGCAATTTCTGACGGTGGTTTCGTTGATGAGCTTCTACCTATTATAAATAAAATTGGAGATAATAATTTCGTACTTGTTCAATTAACTCGAGATGGTTGTGATTATTCAACAGACTCTCGTAGATATTTTGATGGCGATGTTCAACAGGAATACATAAATTCCCATCGTACAGAAATAAACAAGAAGTATGTATTACCTCATAAGTTTAATGTAAAGACGTATAGAATACACAATAACTCCACTATTGAAGCATTCTATTCAGTATTAGAAAAGATACACACAAAGGAAGTTTATGGAAGAGGAACGCAAATCCAAGAACGCAAAGCAAAAGAAGCAGTCGGTTAAGCAGGCTATCTTTTACGAAAACCCTTATGATATTGAAACATTTTTTGAGGGTATGACTATCGCAATGAAACATGGAAAAGAAATGCAATATGTTGATAGGTTCATTACCCACATGAGATTAGATCCACTCCAAGACACTTCTGATATATCGTTTAAGGTTCTAACTAAAGACTTAAAATTACTAGAGTATGAAAATTAATAAATAAATTAGTTGACAGTCTACAACTCTTGTGATAAACTAATTATACAAGCTAATGAAGACTAACATGAAAAAGGAAACTATATTATGGAAATCAACAAAGAAACAACTATCGCACAATTGGTCTCTGGACCATGCAATGTAGTATTTACAAAGAAAAACGGTGACAAGCGCGAAATGCGTTGTACACTAGAAGCTTCAATGCTTCCTCCTCTCCTTCCACTTGAAGAAGGTCAGGAAAAACAAAAACGCAAAGTTAACCCAGATGTACTAGCAGTGTTTGATCTCGAAGCACAAGGCTGGCGTTCATTTCGTTGGGATAGTTTGCAATCAATTAATACATAATTTGGAGCTTAATAAATGAGCATGATCTATAAGGGTCAGGTTGTTGAAAGTGAACAATCTAAGAAAGCAATGGGCGGCACAGAAATGATGCGCAAACGTTTGCTGGATAATATTGACTCAGGGTTGCTGTCTAACACAGCAATCCACTTTTCTCGTCCAAGGGAAATCCCTAATGACGTTAAACTAAATATCCTGTACTGCCATGATCTTGCAGAAGATCCTGAAAACAAGATCCTAGAAGGTGGTGGTTATAAGCAATTTGACCACATTGTATTCGTAACGCAATGGCAACGAGATCAATATGTTGCCATGTATAACATTCCGTACTCAATGTGCAGTGTTATTCCAAACGCAGTGGAAAAGACATATAATCCACCAGAAAATATGGCTCATACAGGCAAAGTAAGGTTTATTTACCACACAACTCCACATCGTGGTTTAGAATTACTTTATCCAATTTTTGATGCTCTATCTAAAGAACACAGCAACATCCATCTTGATGTTTACTCATCCTTTGCAATATATGGTTGGGCGCAGCGTGATGATCCGTATGTTAAGTTGTTTACAGATATTCACAGCCATCCAAATATGACTTATCATGGATCAGTTCCAAACGACACTGTTTTGGCTGCACTAGATAATGCCGATGTATTCCTATATCCAAATATTTGGAAAGAAACATCGTGTATTGCTCTTATTGAAGCAATCAAATCTGGTGTCCTATGTATTCATCCAAACTATGGCGCACTAACAGAAACAGCCTCAGGCGCATCTCTTATGTACGACTTTAGTGAAGATCTTACAGAAAATGCAAATGCTGCTTACGCAATGGCTAAGCAAGTGTTAGTAACACACGAACAAGATAATGAATTCTTTAAAAGGTTCACTATGTCAGATCGTGCGTTCTTGGCACGAAACAGTATTCCAGTATTTAAGAATAGTTGGGAAAAGCTGTTAGGTTCGCTTAATGGCTGATATTATCACATTTCCAAGGCCTAAAATTAACGGACCACCACAGTCACAAGAAGAAGTGGCTGCAAGGTTGTTAGAATTTAAAACTGGGCACGTGGATCAAATTGCAGAAGCACTTTGGCAATACGTACTAACAGAGCTCATACGAGCCGGTTGTATCTTTGGTCAAGACGAGGAAGGGAATAAACATTTCCCCGCAATGGTCTTGATCCTAGAATCAATCAAATCACTTCACCTGTCAACGTTAGGGATACACCATCCTTTGCAAGATTTCGCAGAGGATTCAATTAATATTGAAGATTATGACGAAGAACTTGAAATAACTGTTGACATTGATGAAGATCTAGAGTAGAATAGAATTCTAGATTAAATTATAACATGAGAAAATAAAATGGCTATATTAGTAGACTACAATCAGGTTATCCTTGCTTCACTGTTTGCAAGCATTGGTAATCACACAAACATTGACATTGATGAGAATATCATTCGTCACATGTTCTTAAACTCAATCCGATCTAACCGCAAAAAATTCAGTGCAGAATTTGGCGAGATCGTAATCTGTGCTGACGGCAAAAACACATGGCGCCGTGAAGCATATCCTTACTACAAAGGTAACCGTAAAAAATCACGCGATGCGTCTGATTTGGATTGGAACCACCTTTTTGGTATTATGAATACAGTACGTGATGAACTCAGAGAGTACTTCCCATACAAAGTAGTTCATATTGAACACTGTGAAGCCGATGATGTTATCGGTACTATTATTCACGACAATGGAACTGAGTTGAATATGGGCTCAGAACAATATTTGGTTTTGTCTGCGGATAAAGACTTTATCCAATTGCAGTCCTATGCTAACGTTAAGCAATACGATCCAATTCGTAAACGTTGGTTGACCAATGAAAATCCAACAGCATACTTAGAGGAGCATATCCTTAAAGGTGATACTGGCGATGGTGTACCAAATATCTTGTCACCAGATAATTGCTTAGCTGTTGGCACTCGTCAAAAGCCAATGACTCAGAAACGCCTTCAGCAATTTAAAGGTGGTACTGAGAATATGGATGAGGAAACTCTGCGTCGTTACCACAGAAATAAAATGATGATTGATCTTACGCAAATTCCTGCAAAATACCAAGATCAAATCCGTGAAGAGTTCAATAAAGAAAAAGACGTTGGACGGTCTAAACTGTTTAACTTCTTTATTGAAAAGAAACTTAAAAACTTAGTTACAGATATACAGGATTTTTAATAATGGCAATACGTCGCTCAATTTCAGAAATCGTAAATCACGTGTCAACAATCAAGTCAAAAGAGGACAAGATTGCTTGGCTGCGTGAAAACGACTCAGCTCCACTCCAAGTTGTGTTAAAGAATATATATGATAAGGGAGTAGAATTTTTAGTACCTGACAGTGCCCCACCTTGGAACAAAAACGAGTTTGAAGATGAGGCAAAGTCATTACTATATAGAGAAGCTCGCCGGCTTAACATTTTTATAAAAGGTGGAGGATATGATAACCTAAATCAAATTAAAAGAGAATCGCTGTTTATTAGCTTGCTCGAGGATGTAGACAATAATGATGCTGAGTTATTAGCTAATCATATGATATGTCAAAAGCCAGTTAAAGGTTTAACCAAAGCAGTATTAATTGAAGCATTTCCAAATCTAATAAAAGAATAAGAGTTATGGCAAAAACATTTAAAAAATTCCGTGAAGATTACGACGAGTGGGACGAAGTAGGCGACGACGAAGTATCGTTGAAAGAGCAGCGCCTCAAAAATCGCAGAGATCGTAAGCGAAGTAAGAGAGAAGAAAACTACAAAACGCTTGATGAAAAAGTTGAAACGAAACGAAATTAACTATTGACATTCGAGTTCAAATAGTGTATATTGATTCTATAAGGTAAAACAAAAGGAATCAATACTATGGGTACTTCATCAATGATCGGCGTTTATAACGAAGACGGCACAGTTACTGCAACATATTGTCATTACGATGGTTATGTTTCATATAACGGCCGTCTTCTTTTTGATTCATATAACACTCCTGAACTTGCCAAAGCGGTCGCAAATGTTGGTTACCTTTCAGGCTTGAAGAGTGACTTGTACGAGTCAGTAGTTGAGGCTGTTCACACAGATAAACCAGTTACATACAAATCAGTAAAAGATTACTTAGACACTGGCGCTAACTTTTGTGGCGCTGAGTACCTATACCTACATGATGGTATGGATTGGTATTTCACTGACATGGATGTAAAATCTTTTGAGGAAGTTGAAATGAATTTGCAATAAACTGAAATTAACTATTGACATTCTCAATAGAATCAGTTATATTGTATATATCAAATGAAAACAAATAGGAATAATAAAATGACAAAGACAATCACAAAATTCGACAAACCAACACTTCGCAACCTTCGCGTTGAAATGCAAGCATTGCTTGAGGCGTATGGCGTCGAAACTAATTTGGAAATCTCAGTAGGAAACATGAGTTTCTCAGATGCTGAAGTCAATATTAAAATCCAAGCAAAAGTAAAAGGTGCAGTTACTATGACTGACCGGATCCTTCAAATGGAAGTTGATCGTCTTGGTCTAAAAATGGTAAACTTTGCAGGTGACAAACTTGTATCGTATAAAACACGAGCTCAAAAATACTCATTTGTATATGAGTCTCACGGAAAATTGTATAAGACTGATGAGCGTGGTGTAAAAGCACGTTTCGCAGCTTAAGTTAAGAAAGAATATAATATGAAATTAAACGAAAAACTAATACTTGTTGATTGTGACGGGGTATTGCTTGATTGGCAATACTCCTTCTACAAATGGATGGCTGCTCGAGGCCATTATCCTACATGTGAAGCTGAGTATGATATGGGCAAAGTGTTCAATATGTCATACGACGAAGCTAAACAAATGTGTGAATACTTTAATTGTTCCGCTGCCATTGGTTGGTTAACTCCATTCCGAGATGCAGTGAAATATGTTAAAAAATTGCATGAAGATCATGGATATATTTTTCATTGTATCACATCTCTGTCTACAGATAAATATGCTGGTAAACTACGGACTAAGAACCTCGAAGCAATCTTCGGTAAAAAGGTTTTTGAAGAAGTGATTTGCTTATCATGTGGAGGTGACAAAGATGAGGCACTTGAACCATATCGCGACACAGGTTGTGTTTGGATCGAAGATAAGGAAGAAAATGCCGATCTTGGTCTAGAACTTGGTTTAAACTCAATGTTAATTCAACATGATCACAATAAAAATTATGCTGGTAATGCAATAAAAGTTGCAAACTGGCGTGAAATTTACGAACTGATATTATAAATAATAACATGGAAGGAAGCGTATTGCCCACTTATACCTTTAAAAATATTGATACAGATGAAACTTTTGACACAGTTATGACAATAGCTGAGCGGGAAACGTACCTGTCCACAAACCCAAACATTAAACAACAAATTGGAAAGCCACCATCTATTGGTGACTCAGTCCGTCTTGGTTTAAGAAAACCTGATGACGGCTTTCGTGATGTACTACGTAATGTTCAACATCATCACAAAAAGGATAATATCAACACTTGGTAATATCCATTAGGAGGTTTCATGGCAAAACAGCGAAGACTATCCCGTAAGGAAAAACGTAGAGTAGAAAGAGATCAAGATCACTTGATGGGCATCTTAAATACAAAATTCTCAATGCGTAAAATTCGACCAATCACTGCAACGCAGTCCGATTTGTTCGAGTCGTATGAAGAAGGATACAATCTAGCAGCCATCGGAACAGCAGGTACAGGTAAAACAATGTGTGCAACATACTTGGCACTCAATGATGTACTACAGAAAGGAGAGTATGAAAAAGTCGTCATAATTAGATCTGCAGTTCAGACTAGGGAGCAAGGCTTTATGCCGGGCACTCAGGCTCAAAAGGAAGCGGTGTTTGAAGCACCGTATAACGACATAGTAAACGATCTATTTGAAAGGAAAGATGCATATAATCTAATGAAGTCAAAAGGAATGATTGAGTTTAAAACTTCATCGTTCGTCAGAGGATTAACATTTGATAACGCAATCATAATCGTAGACGAATGTCAGTCAATGACATACCACGAACTTGATAGTATTATCACTCGAGTTGGAGAATCATCAAAGATTGTATTTTGTGGAGACACGAAACAAGATGATTTAGCTACATCTAAAAATCGAGCAGACGTTACTGGACTACACGACTTTCTCAAAGTCTTATACGCAATACCATCATTTGACGTGGTAAGATTTGGAGTTAACGACATTGTTCGCTCAGGGCTAGTTAAAGAGTACATTTTAGCAAAAGAGGCAGTCCTCGAGGCAGCATAAGTATAAATAAACTAAATAGAATGCCTTGGATTAGTTCTGAGGCATTTTTAGTAAGAGGAAACGAAATGCCATTAATGACAACAGAAGCATTCACTAATATTGGACATGCTTGCACTGCCTCAGGATCAGGGCACCCAAAACCTTTTCATAAAGCAAACTATGTAGCGTCGCAAGATAAAGTTAAATGCGGTGGATCTAAAGTAATTCGGCAAGGTGACTCAACTAGATGCGGAGATGGCGTGGCAGCTTTTTCAAGTATGGTTAAAGTTGGCGGTAAAGGTGTACATCGTTTAAATGATGCTACAACTGGACACCCATGCCACTTTGGGCCTAACGCATCTGCCGGCGGACACCCAAACGTAAACGCGGGATAAGATCATGGTTAATGGAAGCGTAACTGGGTTTGTAAACTTTACAAGATCAAATCCAGATTATCTAGCATTACTTACGGCATTGGCTGCCGAAACTGACCCTATCCTTAGGGCAGAGATTGAAGCTAAAATAGTTTTTACGTCTCCTTTAACCAGAGATGAACAGGAACACTTTGAATTTGTAGACTTTGACTATATGGAAGATAACCCAGGATACGTATCGCTTGAAGCAGCGGATCCTTTACCTTATGTTGCAGTGAATTACGTATTAGATGGTTATATAAATATAGAGAACGTGCAGGCAGCAGTTCCATATGTTTTGGAAGATTACGTTGCGAGTGGATATATAAATATAGAAAATACGGCAGACTTCGCAACTCCAAATGCAAGTGGATGGATTGCGTACGTCGGTGAATACTACAATCAAGATGGGGAAACCACATAATGGCTATCACAAAACGCGGCGATAAGGGATCAGCCTTAACCTACCAAGAAATGGACGATAACTTTGATGCTATTGCTCCACGGACAAGCGCAACCGGCGCTGTTCAAGTTCCGGCGGGAACTACAGGCGAACGACCAACTGGTTCAGAAGGCCAACTAAGATTTAACACTGCATCTAAAGAGTTTGAAGGTTTCCAAGGAACTACGTGGTCTAATATTGGAGCAGGCGGTGGTGGTGCTGGCAGCCCAGGAATTCAAGGTGTGCAAGGAACTGACGGCGATGCTGGCGCAGCTGGCGACCCAGGTTTACAGGGTTCAGCTGGTGACCCAGGGATTGAAGGAGATCCGGGTGTCCAAGGATTTACTGGATTCCAAGGAACTGACGGATCGCAAGGTGACCCAGGATTAATCGGTGTTCAAGGACCGGCTGGTTCTGTTCAAGGTTTACAAGGTATAATCGGCGAAGGTATTCAAGGACCAGAAGGCGCAACAGGCCCAGAAGGAGATGGTACCCAAGGTGCACAAGGTACTGCTGGATCGGTACAAGGTATTCAAGGTTTAATAGGGCCTGATGGTTCTGACGGTTTTGGTTCCCAAGGTACTTCAGGTATTCAAGGACCAGCTGGTTCTATCCAAGGTTTGCAAGGTACAATCGGTCCTGCTGGTTTTGGTTCTCAAGGTATTCAGGGTATCCAAGGTATTGAAGGTGAAGTTGGCGATGATGGTCCTGCAGGTTTACAGGGTTCAGATGGAGCAGGTGCACAAGGTACTAGAGGTTTTCAAGGATTCCAAGGTGACTTAGGTATCCAAGGTAATGACGGTTTTGGTCTACAAGGTATCCAAGGCGTATTTGGTAATGACGGTCCACAAGGCGTACAGGGTGCAGGCATTCAAGGACCAAGAGGCGCAGGCGATGCCGGTGTACAAGGTTTCCAAGGTGCACAAGGTTTAGCTGGAGATATTCAAGGACCGCAAGGTACAAGTGAAGCAGGCACACAAGGTACGCAAGGTGTTATTGGTCTTATTGGTATTCAAGGACCGTTTGGACCAGAACTTCAAGGTATTCAAGGTCAAGCCGGATCAACACAAGGTATTACCGGCGAACAAGGACCCGGCGGTGTACAAGGATCGCAGGGTACTCAAGGTATTTCACTGCAAGGTGAACAGGGTTTACAAGGTCAACCGGGAGTTGATGCAGCGGGTTTCCAAGGTTCTCAAGGTGTTCAAGGTACTACTAGTGCTCAAGGTGTTCAGGGTCCACAGGCATTTCAAGGTATCCAAGGATTTGGAGGGCCGGGTGCTATTGGTGTACAAGGTGTTCAAGGTAACCAAGGATTCGTTGGCGAACAAGGTGATGACGGTATTGGTATACAAGGTACGTTTGGTATCCAAGGTACACAAGGTTTACGAGGAGAAATAGGATCTGAAGGTCCGGGTGGCTCTGGCGGTATTCAGGGTACGCAAGGTACTCAAGGTGTTTCCGAAGCTGGTACTCAAGGTATCCAAGGTCCGACAGCATTCCAAGGCGTTCAAGGTTTGCAAGGACTAGAAGCACAAGACCCAGATGTTTCTGCTGATACATCACCTCAGCTTGGTGGCGACCTCGATGTTAATGGGCAGTCTATTGTTAGTGTGTCGAATGGCAATATTCAAATCACACCCGACGGCACAGGGAGTGTGATTCTCGACGGTCTGTCATACCCTGCCGATGACGGCACAAACGGTCAAGTGTTAACTACAGATGGTTCTGGTAATTTAACGTTTGCTGACGCTTCTAATTTTGTGTTGTCAACAACAACAGTTGATAATCCAAATGCCTATGGCACGAGCGATAATGATAGATTTGGAGCCGAAGTTGCTGTATCAGGCAACTATGCGATTGTTGGTGCACGACAAGAAGATGACGCGGGTGGTCTTACTTCTGGTAAAGCGTATATCTTTAACGTAACAACTGGAGCGTTAGTTCATACACTGGACAACCCAAATGCTTATGGCACAAGTGCTGGTGATGAATTTGGTTACGCAGTTGCTATATCTGGCAACCGTGTGATTGTTGGTGCACAACAAGAAGATGATGCTGGCGGTACTGGTAGTGGTAAAGCTTACATCTTTAACGTAACAACTGGAGCGTTAGTTCATACACTGGACAACCCAAATGCGTCTGGTACAAGTGCTAGTGATAGATTTGGATCCGCAGTTGCTATATCTGGCAACTATGCGATTGTTGGCGCTTATCTTGAAGATGATGCTGGCGCAAATTCAGGTAAAGCTTACATCTTTAATGTTACAACTGGTGCACTAGTTCATACACTGGACAACCCAAATGCTTATGACATAAGTGCTGGTGATGCTTTTGGAGAGTTTGTGACAATATCGGGCAACTATGCGATTGTTAATGCACGGTCCGAAGATGATGCTGGCGGTACTAGTAGTGGTAAAGTTTATATCTACGATGTTGCCTCAGGTAATTTGCTTTATACACTAGATAATCCAAATGCCTATGGTACAAGTGCTAGTGATTTTTTTGGCAACTCAATTGCCATGTCAGGCAACTACATTATTGTTGGCGCTTATCTTGAAGATGATGCTGGCGGTACTAGTAGTGGTAAAGTTTATATCTACGATGTTGCCTCAGGTAATTTGCTTTATACACTTAATAATCCAAATGCTTTTGGCACGTCGTTCGATGATTACTTTGGCATCTCAGTTGCCATGTCAGGTAACTATATAACTGTTGGCGCGTACAATGAAGATGATGCTGGCGGCGAAAATAGTGGTAAAGCGTATATCTACGATATATCTACATTTACTACTTCAACAATATCAAGCGCTAATTATGTATTAGACAATCCAAATGCTTATAGCACGACGACTAATGATTACTTTGGCAACTCAGTTGCTATATCTGGCAACCATGTAATTGTTGGTGCATATGGGGAAGATGATGCTGGCGCAACAGACATTAGTGGTAAAGCGTATATCTTTAAAATTGATGCTCAACCATATGCATATACCGGTTCTGAATTATCTTTGTTTTCTGACGGTATTAGCTTAGCAACCCTCAAGACCGAAGTAGCAGCTTCAACATCGTTTGCAGATTTCCAAACAAGAATTGCTGCTCTATAAAACAGTTGACATTTTGTTTCTCTTATGGTATAATGTAAATTATAAGAATCAAATAAGGTTTATATTATGTTTAATCACGTAGAGCACGACGTAGTGCTACCAAAGCTAACACGTAAGACTACTGAAACAGGTAGAAAATACTTTACACCAGAGGGTAACGCATATCCTTCAATAACTACAGTGCTTGGCATATTAAGCAAGCAAGGTATTATTGATTGGCGCAAACGTGTTGGCGAAGAAGAAGCTAATAAAATATCACGCCAAGCTGCTACGCGAGGAACTGCGGTTCACAAATTAGCAGAGGATTATATTGATAATGTAGAAGGATGGTCCAAAGGTGCCATGCCTGCAAACATTGCTTCGTTTAACGATCTTAAAACAATTTTAGACAAACGTTTAAATAATGTTTGGTTCCAAGAAGAATTTCTATATAGTGATCGCCTTAAGTGTGCGGGACAAGTAGATTGCATTGCAGAGTTTGACGGTCAACTGTCCATCGTTGATTTTAAAACATCTCGCAAACCAAAAAAGGAAGAATGGATTACGAGTTATTTTATCCAAGCTTCCTTTTATGCCGCAGCGTTTTATGAACGAACTGGCATACCAATTAAACAAGGCGTGATTCTGATTTCAGTAGATGGTTCAGAGCCTCAAGTTTTTACAATAAACACGTACGATTATTTGGAACACTTCCTAAAAGTACGTAAAGAATATAAAAAGCAAAAAGGAATATAATATGAGAAATAAGATGATTGAAGCAATGCGGCTGCACGCACAAGGGCACATCGCTAAACATAAAATGAATGTTGAAGTATATCTTGCAAACCCCGCTGGTATCGGTGAACATCCAGATGTGTTTGAAGCCATGGAAATGGAAATCCTAGAGATGGCAAAATACCAAGACGTATTAGATATGCTAGCATTGCATTTTATTGAACCACAAGAACCACGCGTCGTATAGATTGACATCTGCTATAAACTGTGATATATTGATTCTAAATTAAAGGAGAATCAAAATGGTTGAAGTAGCACACGATATCGCAATTATTGAAAACGCGTTAATAGCATTTAACGAAGGGGCAGCTGATGAGAAATTTGCTGCCCTTTGGAGTTTGGAAAAACTACTGATAGAAAAAAAGGATATACTATTGGATTTTGAAAAAAATGAAATGAAATGAAATTAACTATTGACATTCCTGTTAGAATCAGTTATATTAGAATCAACAAACAAAGGAATATACAATGACAAAATTTGACAAATCAAAGTTCAGCTACCACGGTGGATACTTGACATACACAGGCGATTACAATGGTCGTCCAGTGTGGGAAGCAGCTCCACGCATCCATCCTTCAAACGTTGGTAAAGGCAAGAACTTGTTCATTGCTCGTTTCAAGCACAAAGGTCCAATCACAAAGGCAAAGTTCCTTAAAGAACTTATTGCTAATCACACAGTTGAAGATTATGCAAATGCTTACTTGTTCGGTATGACTCCTCACGCGATTCTTGCCAACAAAAATCCTGAATGGCACGACAAAATAATGGGAAGGTAATATGAATATATTCTTTTTATCCGATAAACCAGTTGAAGCTGCGCAGATGATGTGCGACAAACACTGCTCAAAAATGATAGTAGAGGCAGGTCAAATGCTGTCCACTTCTCATCGCATGCTTGACGGTTATATGGAAAAACGTCCATCTAAATCAGGCAAACGTATGGTAAAATACTATGTCCACAACAGTGGTAACATGGAAGAAGTTCTATACAAAGCAGTTCATCATGCACATCCTTGCACAGTATGGACGATGGCCTCTAAGGCCAATTATATATGGCATTACGAGCACCTTATAGGGCTCGCTCAGGAGTTTGAGTTGCGGTACAAGAAAAAGCATATGACCATAAACAAACTAAAAGATATCCTTTCTACACCGCCAGATAACATACCTGACATAGGCTTGACTGAGTTCCCACAAGCTATGAATGCATTTCCAGAATGTAAGGTTGAAGGCGATCCTGTTCAAGCATATCGTAATTATTACCACGCAGCTAAATCATTTGCAGTATGGGTAAAAGGTAGAGAAGCACCGTATTGGTGGGAAGGGTTTAAAGGGTATCCACTTGAAGTATATAATAATTGATCCAGACAAAGGCATATTTTTAGGAACTCGGCACGACGACGAGAACGATGGAGTTGGCATGCTATTCTCGGCATACAACTTTCTAGAGCTCACTCAGGCGGTTTGTTGGGATACACGTAGACAGTGCTTTGAGTATATGCATAAGTTCATTAGACCTCATTTACACCATTGTTTTATAGCCGAAATTGAGTCTTACTCTGAAAAAAGCTATGTTAGCATAGCCGATATTTGTAGATCTGGATACGGAGATCATGGTACAGAAATGATTGACGCATTACATATGCCCAATACGTGGACACATTAATTTCGTATGAAATGAAATTAACTATTGACATTTGCTATTTTATTTGGTATATTAGAATCAACAAATAAAGGAATATATAAAATGTCAAACTATACAACACTTACAAACGTTAATGCACTCAAAACTGAGCTTGTTAATTTGGCTGGAGATCATGGTGAGCTTTACCACATGTATATCGACGATGTACGTGATATTGAAACTGCTGTTGAACTTTACAATAAATTCGACTCAGAAGGTTTAGCAAAGCATGTTGACTACATGGACACATCTCCACGTGAAGACTTAGTCGTGGCCTTTGCAAACGATCTTGGAAAAGATTTTGTTGCAGACGTTCTTGGATATGAAGTTAGATAAAAATGTAATGAAACGAAATTAACTATTGACATTTCGTTTAGAATCGGATATATTGTATATATCAAATGAAAACAAACTAAGGAAATAATATTATGTCTCACGAATTGGAAATGGTAAACGGTCAAGCACAGATGGCATACCGTGAAAGCAAAGGTCTACCTTGGCATGGTCTTGGTACACCGGTATCAGACGATATGACACCACAAGAAATGATGAAAGCAGCTGGTCTTGACTGGGAAGTTGAAGAGTCAGAATGTTTTGCGCGTTGGAAAGGTGATGTTGTAGCAACTGGTCAAAAAGCACTTATTCGTTCAACTGATGGAAAAGTTCTAACACAAGTTGGCAAAGGTTGGAACCCAGTTCAAAATGCTGATGCATTTGACTTCTTTACTGAATTCGTATCAAGTGGTGACATGCAAATGGATACCGCAGGTTCTCTTAAAGATGGTCGTTTAGTATGGGCATTAGCTGACGTACAAGATGGTTTCTCACTATTTGGTGGAGATGAGGTAAAAGGTTACCTACTATTTTCTAATCCACACGTATATGGAAAATCCATTGACATTAAGTTTGTAATGGAGCGAGTTGTTTGTAATAACACTTTGGCTGTAGCACTTAATGAGGCCGGACAACCTTCCGTTCGTGTCAATCACCGTTCAGTGTTTAACCCAGCAAGTGTAAAAGAAATCCTTGGCATTGGTCACAATAAAATCGAGGAATTCAAAAACGCTGCAGAGTTCCTTGGATCTAAGCGTTACACTGATGAAAAACTTACAGAGTTCTTTGGTGTAGTATTTGGCAAATCAACCAAGGAAAAAGAAGTATTGGCTCGTACTGCTAAAGAAGCAATGGCTATCGTCGAGGATCAACCTGGGCACGAGTATGCACCCGGAACTTGGTGGAATGCTTATAACGCAGTCACATATATGACTGACCATAACCTAGGTCGTTCAGCTGACTCGCGTATGGCATCTGCATGGTTTGGTGGAAATGCAAAACGTAAGGTTGACGCATTGACTACTGCTTTGGAGATGGCTGATGCCTGAGTTAACTTGGACAAAAGTTGTAATATTAGGAATAGCCTTAGGGCTATTTCTGATTATCGTTGACCCTCTAATTATTATTCGTGGAATTTAATTATGAACTATACATTGCTTTACATCGCCTTTCACCTTGCAGGGATTGGCGGTTACCAATTCTATGGCGAAGACTATTACCTAATCCTTAGCGGTTTACCTATTGCGTACGCGCTGTTCCAATATGTAAAGGTAAGTATTTTAGTATTAAGTCCCGCATGGGATGTTGAATTATCATACGCCGACCATATCCCAATTAACTGGAAGATGCTACACAACGCAATAATGGCTCTATCAACGTATCTTATTTACGATGCAGGTTATCAGTTTTTTGCTGGCATAGTTTCATTATATATACTTGTTGTGGTTGGTTCATTGCTTATTACTATGTCCAACGTTGATCTTAGCGATGAGGAATAAAGAATGAAAATACTGATTATGGGCTTACCGGGTTCTGGCAAAACCTGGTTGGCCGAACGATTACAGAAGCGTCTTAACTGCGCTTGGTTTAATGCTGACAAAGTCCGTGAAATGGCCAATGACTGGGAATTCTCAGAAGCAGCCAGATTGCGTCAAGCATATCGCATGCAAAACATTGCCGACTATGAAATAGAAAATAACCGCACAGTAATAGCTGACTTTGTTTGTCCGCTTGAAATCACGCGTGAAATATTTGATGCTGATTACATAGTATGGATGGATACTATTTCTCGAGGTAGATACGAAGATACAAACGATATGTTTCAAACACCTGAAAAGGTAGACTATCATGTAGAAGCTTGGTTTGATAATACAGACGA
>OBOU01000025.1_pt1 | contig 18114 bp, 17 predicted proteins | sample 1494291 | NCBI WGS metagenome assembly OBOU01 (sample SAMEA3275627, study PRJEB22092) | marine metagenome | biome: ENV:00000447; feature: ENV:00002042; material: ENV:00002010 | collected 2014-06-20T10:30:00+00 | depth 20 m
TGTGTCTATATCAACGGGATTAACCGTAACAATGCTACTGGAAATCGACCCGTCAATATTATCAGTCGCTGTTGCGCCTGCATCGGTATAGGCCGTGCCTGCCTCTAGGCTAACACTGGCTGCACCCTCCAAACTAATCACGGGGGCTGTGACGTCCTTATTGGAACTTCCACCGCAGCCTCCAAGTAAGAGTAGTGTGGCGAATGAGATTACTAAGGTTGATGCTTTTAGTTGATTCATAATTAATTCTTATCCGTTGATTTGCTAAGGAGACTAGCATAGGTGGCCGCCATAACCTACCCGAAATCGTATGACACGACACCAAGCTACTTTTAAAGTATCTATGCAGATACAGTAACAATTACAAGGATGCTCAGCAGCCCCCCGTGGGTTATAAAGAAGCCCCCAGCGTGATACTCTTGAATTTGATCTTAATTAGGGTAAAAGTATTCAACTTCGATCCCCTTGACTGGATCTTGTTTAAGTTAAGGTCCAGATTATGGAAAAAAGAAAATGATAACGTTAGTTGCTGACGTTGGTGGTACACAATCACGATTGGGACTTGTTCAGAATGGAATTTTGAATGAAGCATCAATACGACATTTTTTAAATGATAAGTTTAATTCCTTTTATGAGGTTATTGCCGAGTATCTACATACACAAAAAGCAATAAAGATCTCATCTTGTGTAATTGCAATTGCGGGTCCAATTGTTGAAGGTAAGGCTTCATTTACGAACCTTGATTGGAAAATTTCTGATATAGATATAGAGAAGTTAACTTATTGTGATAATGTTGTTTTAATCAACGATTTAACGTCTTTGGGTTATAGTTTAAAAAAATTACCATCTGCTGGTATCCAACATATAATAGGCCCTGAGACATTTAATAGAAAAAATGGACAATATTTAGTTGTTGGGCTTGGAACAGGCTTTAACGTTTGTCCTGTAGTGGAAGATATAAATGAAAAACCTGTGTGCTTGCAGGTTGAACTTGGTCATATTTCTCTCCCTAGCAGTGTTAAAGAGGCATTAAATAAAAGAATAGGAGCTTCTAGTTTCATTACAGTAGAGGATTTATTTTCAGGAAAAGGTTTAAGTGATTTGTACAAAGTCATTACATCAGGGAAAATTAAATCTGGAGAGGTGATATCAAAAGCACATTTGGAGAAAACTGATCATGAAGCAACATATACGTTAGAATTATTTTCTGAGATGCTTGGCCTGATGACAAGAGAATTAATTGTACAATATCTTCCATTTGGAGGTATTTATTTTGCTGGGAGTGTGTCACGTGCAGTTTTCAACGCTAAGGTGACATCTAAATTTGAAAAAGCATTTAAAGAAGATTCACATTATTTAAAAGATTTAGAGAAATTTCAAATTAACTTAATAACTGATGATGCTGCTGGCTTGCTTGGCTGTGGTGTTTTGTCTGAAGCAAGAGTTTAATTAATTTTATCTAGGTAATCTTTTTGAAGTATTTTATCTAACGAAGAATTAATAGTAATTATGGGGTATCAGATATGAGTGTTTTTGATGAAGAACTGTTTTTAAAAGGTTTAGAACAACGTAAATCAACCCTAGGTGCAGAATATGTTGAAAAAAATTTAGCGTCAGCTGATGATTTTACGCGCCCTTTTCAAGAAGCGATGACAGCCTGGTGTTGGGGTTTTGGATGGGGAGATGATGTCATTGATCCTAAAACACGTTCTATGATGAATTTGTCCATGATTGGTGCTTTAGGAAAAATGCATGAGTGGGAAATTCATTGTAGAGGAGCTGTCAAAAATGGCGTTAGTAAAGAAGAAATTCGTGCTATAATTCATGTGATTGGGATATATTGTGGCGTACCACAAGCACTGGAATGTTTTAGAGTCGCCAAAATTGTTTTGAGTGAAAACGAGTAAATTTCAAGTTCAAAAACATACAAAATTTTTTATTAATAAATGGTACACCCGACAGGATTCGAACCTGTGACCCCCTGATTCGAAGTCAGGTGCTCTATCCAGCTGAGCTACGGGTGCATATTGTGGTGATATCACACGGCAAGCACTTACTGTCAATCGGTGAAGGTAAAAGGGCGCTGTATATTTAAATTTTAAATACTCTTAAAAACTTGAACACATAAAGTAGCATAACCATTAAAATAATTTGTCCCAACATATCTCCGACAATATAATCAAAAAATGAAGATGTGATTATGCCATTATTTTGTAGGAAGGAGCTGGAAATTCCGTTTAAGGAAGAACCAATTAGGCCTCCAAGTATTAAAATTTTCCACTCTTTTTCTAAATGCCCAGTTTTATTTTTTGTAATAATCATTACTCCAATAATGCAACTCAAAGAGCTAAAAATTGGCTGCAAGGGATGTAAGGGTACATTAGCACCATATACAATTACAAACCACATTAAGTACGCTGAAGGCATCAAAAAGAAAAATGATTTCCATCCATAGTAATAGGCTGCTAAAATCCTAACCCCATGAGGAAGGAACAGTAAACTTATGGTTGTTGTATAGTTTGGTAAGAACATGGATTGCAAAGGAGCTACAAATCCATTTGTGAGTGTATAGCTTGTTATATAAGCTAAACTGAGTACTAAGAAAACTCGTATATTATCGTGTGAAATAATTTTCATAAAGTCGCAAGTATTGAAAATAATTCATAATGAAGAAGTTTCTTTGAATAGGTTTGCATTTTATACTCCGTTTTGAAAAGGTAGCGGACACTTTATAAAGTACATCTTATCTTGATTATATTTATTTAACAGCTCAAAGTGATATTTGGTTGTAATTAAGATGTATTTTATGACCTCATCTTGAAAATTAGAAGTTATATTATTTAACCGAAGTTATAAATTTTACTGTTTGAGAAAATAAAAGCATTAAAACTATTTGCCCAAAAACATCTCCAAATATGAAATATAAAGCTTCTAATGTAAAAAAGCTTTGGTTTATAGCCAAACTGTTAAATAACCCATTTAGAATAGACCCACAGATTCCGCCAAGTAATATAAATTTTAAATCTGCTCTGAAATTGAGGGTAAGTTTTTTTGACACGATCATAATACCCAAAACACAACTCACACCACTTATTAGGGGCTGTATTGGATGTAATGGAACGCCTGAGCCATAAACCGTTATCACCCACATGAAATACACTGCTGGCAATAATAGAAAAAATGATTTCCATCCGTAGTAATACGCTGCCAAAATTCTGATTCCATGCGGCAAAAATATTAAACTAATTGATGTTGTAAAAGTTGGAAATGTTAAGTGTTGTAGTGGTGAAAAAAAACCAACCACTAATGTGTAGCTTGCAATATAAGCTGTGCTCATTAATACAAAAGCACCAAACATTTGCTTGGGCATTAACGTTTGGGAAATTGTATTCAAATAGTATTGACTATAAATAATCCAACTTTTTTGTCAGGCGCATTTACAAGCAATCCTTTTTCTTGAATAGATTTTAGCGCGCGAAAAAATGTTGGCCTAGACATTTTCTGAGTAAATGTATGATCTAAAATATGTTTTGTTTCAACTATATCATCATAAGATTTTATGTCTTGTGCTGCGAGATAAACATTTTTTTCAACTGAAGATAATTCGGCTAAACCAAAGTCTTGCTCCATATCTCCTAACATAGATTTTAAGCGTATTATATTTTCAACGATGCTTGAAGCCATTATTTTTCCTATGTTCATTTGTCTAGTTTAAATTAAAACTATAATTCAACCTCACATTTAAACAGTGAGGTGTCAATATTTATATATTCTATAAATTGAATAATAGTGGTGCACCCGGCACGATTCGAACGTGCGACCCCCTGATTCGTAGTCAGGTACTCTATCCAGCTGAGCTACGGGTGCAATGGTTGCGATTTACTTGGCCTATCGCCACTTGGCAAGAGCCAATTTTAAATTTTTAATCTATCATTATTAAACTTTAATGTTCATGGCCGCTGAAATTAATTGTTTAGTATAATCAGATTTTGGGTTTTCAAATATGTCTTTATTTGTGCCGGCTTCAACAATATTTCCTTTCGACATGACTATTACTTTATGACTAAGTGCGCGGATAACACGGAGATCATGACTGATAAATAAATATGCTAAACCATATTTAATCTGAAGTTCACGTAAAAGTTTAACTATCTGGACTTGAACTGTCATATCTAAAGCTGATGTGGGCTCGTCAAGAATAAGAAGCTTGGGTTTGAGTATCATAGCACGGGCAATTGCAATTCGTTGACGCTGCCCACCTGAGAATTCATGAGGGTAACGATCAATCATATCTTTTTCGAGGCCAACCTCTAATAAGATATTTTCTACTATGGCTCTACGATCCAGACCTCTGTCCAAGTTATGCACATCAAGACCTTCAGAAATAATTTGTTCAACTGTAAATCGAGGTGATAATGATCCATAAGGATCTTGAAATACCATTTGTATATCGCGCCTAAACGGTTTTAATTGTTTGTTAGTAAGCCCATCTAACTTATTTCCCATAAAAGTAATTCGCCCTTTTGAGGATATAAGGCGCATGATAGCTAGTGCCAAAGTTGTTTTCCCAGAACCACTCTCTCCAACAATGCCTAATGTTTCACCCTCTGAAATACTTAGGGTCGCATTATTAACTGCTTTTACATTTCCAACAACTTTTCGCATTAAGCCTTTAACAATTGGAAACCATACTTTTATATTTTTGATATTAATAATCTCTAAAGCATTAGCTTTTATTGGCTTGGGAGCACCTGATGGTTCTGCATTTATTAGTTTTTTTGTATATGCATGCTTTGGAGAATTAAAAATTTCGTTTGTAGATCCTACCTCAACAATTTGTCCATCTTTCATAACGCAAACACGATCTGCAATGCGTCTAACAACACTAAGATCATGCGTAATAAACAACATACCCATGCCCTCAGATTTCTGAATTTGCGCTAATAGTTCTAAAATTTGAGCCTGTATAGTAACATCTAAGGCTGTTGTGGGTTCATCAGCTATTAACAAGTCAGGCTTATTGGCGAGCGCCATGGCAATCATAATTCGTTGACGTTGTCCGCCAGAAAGTTGATGTGGGTAATTAGAAATCCTTTTGTGTGCTTCTTCAATACCAACCTTTGCGAGTAAATCTAATATTTTTTCTAGAACTTCTGGTCCTTTTAATCCCTGATGAAGCTTTAAACTTTCACTTAATTGGCGTTCGATTGTATGAAGAGGATTTAACGATGTCATAGGTTCTTGGAAAATAAAACTTATATCATTTCCTCTAATTTTGCGTAATTCTTTACTAGAGGTATTAACAATTTCTTTTTCACAATATTTTACAGAACCAGATATAGTTGCTGCTTTATCAATTAGATTAACAGTAGCAAGAGCAGTAACAGATTTTCCAGACCCACTTTCACCAACCAATGCAACAGTCTCACCTTTCTTTATAGAAAAAGTTACATCTCTCACGGCTTTATGTTTGCCAAAACTTACAGATAAATTCTTTATACTCAAAATTTGCTTCATTTGAATGTCTTCCGAGGGTCAAAGGCATCTCTAATACCTTCAAAAACAAAGACTAATAACGATAACATCATGGCTAATGTAATGAATGCTGAGAACGCTAACCAGGGTGCTTGGAGATTATTTTTAGCCTGCAAAGCTAATTCACCAAGCGATGGATAACTAGGGGGTAGGCCATATCCTAAAAAATCTAAAGTGGTTAATGTTCCAATTGATGCAGTAATTGTGAAAGGTAAGAATGTTAATGTAGCGACCATTGCATTGGGCAAAAGATGTCGGAACATTATCTTAATATCACTTACACCCATTGCTCTGGCGGCCCGAACATATTCAAAATTGCGCGCTCTTAGAAATTCAGCTCGGACGACGCCAAGTAATCCTGTCCAGCTAAATAAAATGACCAAGAATACTAATATTGGAAAGTTTATATTAAATAAGGCAGCCATTATAATAATGACATACAGCATTGGCATTCCATCCCAAATTTCAACAAGTCTTTGTAATATTAAATCCACCCAACCGCCGAAATAGCCCATTACAGCACCTGCAGCTATTCCAATAATTGAACTGAATAAAACAACTATTAATCCAAAGATTGTTGATATTCGGAAGCCATAAATAATTCTTGCAATTACATCACGAGTTTGGTCATCAGTTCCTAATAGATGATTGCCATCTGGAGCAGATGGTGCACGATCAATGTCATAATTTATTGTATCAAAACTATAAGGTATAGGTGCCCATAGCATCCATCCTTTTGTGATTTGTCCATCTGATGAAGTTAACGATCCATTATATAAAGAATTTAATGTTTCTTCAGGCTCATCAAGACAGATTTTAAGGCCACCTGTTTTAATCAAGCACTGTGTTTCCATTTCTTGGTAAATTGCTTCTGTTTTAAAATCACCACCAAAATAATATTCTGAATAATATTTAAAAGCTGGTGAATGTAACTCACTTTTGAATTTAATCAGTAATGGTTTATCGTTTGCTATTAATTCTGCGAATAAACATAAGATAAATATTGTTCCAAATATCCATAGAGACCAAAAAGCACGCCTATTAGATTTGAAGTTTTGCCATCGCCTTTTTGCTAATGGTGATTTTAATATCTTTCTCATTACGTTTCGCGGCTCCCAAAATCAATTCTTGGGTCAATCCATATATAGGTAAGATCAGAAAGTAGTTTTACTAATAAGCCAATCAAAGCAAAAATATAAAGTGTTGCAAAAAATACTTGATAGTCTCGATTTATAGCGGCTTCATATCCAAGAAGGCCAAGTCCATCCAACGAAAAAATAACTTCAATAATTAATGATCCACCAAAAAATATTCCAACAAATAATGCTGGAAACCCACTTATAACTATTAACATGGCATTTCTGAAAACATGGCCGTAGAAAACATTAAACTCTGTTAGGCCTTTTGCACGCGCAGTCATTACGTACTGTTTGTTTATCTCATCAAGGAAGCTATTTTTAGTCAAAAGAGTTAATGTAGCAAACGCAGCAATTGTGGAAGTTAAAATAGGCAAAGCCGCATGCCAAAAGTAATCAGCAATTCGTTCAAAAAACCCAAAATCAGCGGCGCCCTCAGAAGCAAGACCTCTCAATGGAAAAATTTGCCAGTAGGAGCCTCCTGCAAATAAAACAATTAGTAAAATACCAAAAAGCAATCCTGGAATTGCATAAGCTGCAATAATTATCCCTGAAGTCCACACATCAAATGCTGAACCATCTTTAATAGCTTTGCGAATGCCTAAGGGTATAGATACCAAGTATGCTAATAAGGTGGACCACAAACCTAAGGTTATGGATACTGGCATCTTTTCTAATATTAGATCAATTATGGTTATTGACCTAAAATAACTTTCACCAAAATCAAAGCGTATATAATTCCATAACATAGTAAGGAATCTTTCAACTGGAGGTTTGTCAAAACCGAATTGTTTCTCTAAATCTTCAATTAATTCTGGAGGCAACCCACGAGCCCCTTTATATTCATTATTTTCTGATTGATTATTTGAATCATCTCCGCCGCCGGTAAACCGATCAGTCGCACCTGCACTACCGTCTTCCATTTGTGCAATTATTTGTTCAATTGGACCACCGGGAACAAATTGAATTAGCACAAAGTTTATAAGCATAATTCCTATTAAAGTTGGAATTATTAAAAAGAGTCTCCGGAGAATATATGCGCCCATTTATTTAAAAGCACCTTTTGCAATTAAGGCATCATATTTTTCCTGATCAAACCACCAAGTACTCACAACGCCAAGATCATACTTAGGTTTAATTTTAGGGCGACCAAATACATCCCAATAAGCCAAGCGATCTGCTGCCAAATGCCAATTAGGAATTCGAATATGATAAGCCCTCAAGATGCGATCAATGGCGCGTACTGCGATGTGCATTTCATCCCTAGTTTTCGCACCACCCACTTTTTTAATTAAGTCGTCTACAGCTGGGTGCCCAAAACCAGATAAGTTTGCTCCCCCAAGTTGATCGATGCCAACAGTGCCATATAACTGGGCAATTTCCTCACCTGGACTCGAACTTGTTCCATAACCAGCAACAAGTACATCAAAGTCATAGTTTTTCATTCTCTCAATCATTTGTGCTCTATCAATTTGGATAAATTTTGCATCTATTCCCGCACGTTTCATGGTATCTATGATTGGTGTTAAAATATGTAAGAAATCGTCATTATCATCAATGAATTCTATACTGAAAGTTTCACCCTGTTTATCTTTTAGAACACCATTTTCTAAAACCCATCCTGCATTTTCTAACAATTTACTTGCTGTGCGTAATGCTTTTCTGTCAAATTTATTTTGCTTCATTACAGGAGGGATATAAGCTGGGTCTTCAAAAATAGTAGGTAATAATTGATCACGGTATTTCTGAATTAAGCTGAGTTCATCAGTTGTTATTATTCCTTCAGCTTGCATAAGAGAGTTTTCCCAAAAACTATCTGAACGTGTATATGAATCATAAAAAACAGTTTTGTTAGTCCATTCAAAATTAAATAAATGTTGAAGTGCTTCACGTGTTTTAATATTTTTAAATTGTTTTTTACGTAAATTTAGCCAAATTCCTTGATTTGATTGTGGAGAGCCATCAGGAAGTTGCTCAGCTTTAACCCAACCTTTTTGTATTGCTGGAAAGTCATATTGAGTTTTCCATTTTTTTGAAACATTTTCCTCACGAACTAAATAAGCGCCACTTTTAAACGCTTCAAAGCTCACGTCTCCATCTTTAAAATATTCGTACCTTATACAGTCAAAATTTCCTGTTCCAACATTTGCTGGATGATCCTTCGCCCAATAATTTTCTATTTTACAATACTTAACAAATAGGCCTGGTTCAAAATCAGCGATTGTATAACCGCCTGATCCAACTGGAATGTCTGTTCCTGACTTTCCAAAGTCACGATCCTTCCAATAATGTTTTGGTAATATTGCTAATCCACCAGCATATTGAGGTAAATCGCGCATATTTGCGCCTTTTTTAAAATTAAACTTAACTGTTTTGTCATCTATAATTTCGATGGCATCAAAATCTTTAAAGAAAACGTTTTTATAAAATGGATGCCCTTTTTCTTCTAGTATATTGCGCGTAAATTCAACATCATACGCAGTAATTGGCGCACCATCTGAGAAAGTAGCATCTTCGCGAATTTTAAAGATTACCCATGAACGATCTTTTGGGTATTCCATACTTTTGGCCATATATAAATAAGAACTATCGGGTTCATCAGCAGACGAGGTCAATAAGCTATCAGATAACAACCCTAAACCTGTTACGCGGGCGCCTTTTAAGATATAATTGTTGAAGCTATCAAAAGTAGAACCTCCTCTTGAAGGGCGTAATCTAAGTGTTCCTCCTTGGGGTGCATTTGGGTTTACATATTCGAAATGAATATAATCTGGTGCGTATTTTAAATCTCCATATGCCGAGATGCCATGTGTATTAAATGTTTCTTCGGCATTAGTGGTGGTTCCTAGTGTTAAAAATAAGCTAAAAATTATTTTAATTGCTATTTTACTATATCGTTGCATTTTTTGCCTCCATTTTTTTTTATATTATGTGATTTTGAGCAGACCTCAACACAAAGAGACATTTAAATGCTAATTAAAAAAGCCGCCCCACTGGGACGGCTTTAAAAACTAAGTTCATTTATATTATTTAATAGTTTGCAAATACGCGATTATATTCGCTCTATCGGTTTCTTTTTTAATACCAGCGAAACCCATTTTTGTACCTGGGGCGTATTTCTTGGGGTTTTTCAAAAATCCATCTAGAGCTGCTGTTGACCAGCCACCTTCGAGACCTGCTAAAACACCAGAGTAGCCGAAGCCATCAATGGATCCTATGTCTCGATCTACAACATTATATAAATGTGGGCCTGTACCATTTGCTCCATCTGCAAGTTTGTGACAGGCCTTACATTTTGAGAATACTTTTTGCCCTTTGGAAATATCAGCAACTAATAGTAAATCTTCCAAATTTGATTCGACAACAACAGTTTCTGTTTCCACCACAACGTTATAAATAGACGCTGGTGATAGTGATGCGCTTTCAGAGTGAGAATCTCCGTGACCGCCGTCACCAGACTCAACATGATAAAGAGTTTCTGCGCCCCAATTAATCATTAAAAAGAATAATAAAGCCCCGCATACTGCTCCAGTGATTTTTGTGAATTCCATGTTGTCCATAGCTGTGCTCTCCGTAGGCTTTGGATTCTTTAATTTATCTGTTGCCCTTCTAGCCTCTTCCAATGTTAGAATGCAAGCTGTAGAACCGCGACTAAACGACCATTTTAAAAGGAACGTGAAATGTCTGATACTACTATCAAAATAGCATTCCAAGGTGTCTTGGGTGCATATTCGCATCAAGCTTGTTTTGAAGCGTATCCTGAGGCAAATGTTTTGCCATGTAATAGTTTTCAAGCCGCAATTGATGCAGTTTCAATGGGAAATGCAGATTTGGCCATGTTGCCAGTTGAAAACTCAACTTATGGGCGAGTAGCTGATATTCACCAGTTACTTCCAAATTCTGGATTGCATATAATTGGTGAACATTATGTACGAGTTCATATAAACCTTCTAGGGTTACAAGGTTCAAAATTATCAGATATTAAATCTGCAATGAGTCATACAGTTTTATTGGGACAATGCCGCAATTATCTCAAAGAGCATAATATTGAATCGATTACTGGTGTTGATACAGCGGGCTCAGCAGAGATTGTTTCAAAAAATCAAAACTTAAATCAGGCTGCTCTAGCCTCAGAATTGGCTGGAAAAATTTATGGATTGGATGTGCTTGCGAGGCATATCGAAGATGAATCAAACAACACAACGCGTTTCTTAGTTATGTCCCCAAACACTAAGAGCGTAAAAATAAAAGAAAATAGAATTAAAACATCTTTGGTATTTCGTGTTCGTAATATTCCTGCAGCACTTTATAAAGCTATGGGTGGATTCGCTACAAATGGCGTGAACATGGTCAAGCTAGAAAGTTATATGGTTGATGGGTCATTTACTGCTACACAATTTTACCTAGATATCATTGGCCATCCAGATGAACCTGCCGTCAAACGGGCAATGGAAGAGTTATCATATTTCACAACTGATATTAAAATTTTGGGTGTATATGAATCAGGTGAATACTAACTATTTCTTATGAGTTAAAGTACCCTTTACCCAATTTTGTATTAGAAATTCTGCTATAGTACCAGGCCGAGCGGGTGTGATACCAACGTCATAACCTGCATAGGCTTTTAAAAGTACGTCTTTAGTGACCCATTGAGCATCTTCTAATTCATTTTGATCAATAGTAATTTCGTGAGTTATTGCTTTTGCCATACAGCCAAGCATTAGGGATGAAGGAAATGCCCATGGCTGAGAAATCACATAGTTAACATGACTTATATCAATATTAGTTTCTTCTTTTACTTCTCTTGCAACGGCTGCTTCCATTGTTTCACCTGGTTCAATAAACCCAGCAAGACAAGAATACATTTTTTCTGGCCATTGAGGTGAGCGCCCTAATAAAATTTTGTTTCCCTGAGTAATCAACATGATTACCACTGGGTCTGTTCTTGGGTATTGGGAGGTATTACATTTATTGCAATCACGTTGCCATCCAGATTGGGTTGAAACGGTTTCATTTCCACATTTTGAACAAAAGTTATTATTATTATGCCAAGAAAATAATGCCTTTGCTGTAGAAGCTAAACCAGCCTCCATGTCAGACAACTGTGTCATAATAAATCTTAGGTCATTGAAATTTTGATAAAGTGGTAAATCTGGATGGCTTTGAGAAGTTTGATCTAAAAAGCTAGATTTTATATCGTTGGGTAAATCTTCAGGATTCCAGTTTGAGATATCATGTGCGAAATAATTAAATTTATCTACCTGTCCTAAAAAGATTGGTGGAACATTCAAACGGTTAATTAATGAATGAGTTGAAGATAAATACACAAGGCCAAAATTATTTTGGTCAATTAGAACTTTCCCGCGCCAAATAATCAAATTTTTTGCACATGATTCGATTTTTGTATCATTAATTTTAGACCGTAAGTGTGCTGCCCTATCAAATTCTGAGCCATAAAAACTTAATTCAGTTAAATCTAACATAGTTTACCTTTGTGCGTTCTCAGCTCTTGATGCTGCTTATATAACGCTTTATATCCATCGTCGAGAGGTTGGCGCGGGCAAGCGCCTCGCCAACCCGGTCAGGTCCGGAAGGAAGCAGCCGCAACGAGCCCCGTTTGGGTCGCTGTCCAGCCTCTCACCCTTTCTTAGTTTCCTGATATTTAAAAAATATTAAAAAAATTACAAATAATGAGATTGTTTACAATCAGAGCCTTGCCGTGATGCGTTGCAAGCTTTACGTTAATATAAGTATAATGAAGCTGTGGAGCCAATGAGCGAGATTCCAGAAACCCAAAAAACATCATATCAAGTATTAGCACGAAAATACCGCCCAGAAACTTTTTCTGATATGGTTGGTCAAGATGCCATGGTACGTACATTAAAGAATGCGTTTGAGGCTGATAGAATAGCTCATGCATTTGTTATGACTGGAATACGTGGCACGGGTAAAACGACTACTGCTAGAATTATAGCAAAAGGAATGAATTGCATCGGTGTCGATGGTACAGGTGGTCCCACAACTGAACCATGTGGACAATGTGAGCATTGCTTATCAATAATCCAGGGTAGACATGTAGATGTTATGGAAATGGATGCAGCTAGCCGAACTGGTGTTGGTGATATTCGTGAAATAATAGATAGTGTGCATTACTCTGCCGCATCTGCAAGATATAAAATTTATATTATTGATGAAGTGCACATGTTGTCGACTAGCGCTTTCAATGCTTTATTAAAAACTCTTGAAGAACCTCCAGCGCATGTAAAATTTATTTTTGCAACGACCGAAATCCGCAAGATTCCTGTGACTGTTTTATCTCGGTGTCAAAGGTTTGATCTCCGACGAATTGAACCTGATGATATGATGGAATTGTTGAAAAAAATTGCTGAGTCTGAAAAAGCAAAAATTTCTCAAGATGCGCTTGCATTGATTACCCGCGGTAGTGAAGGTTCCGCAAGAGATGCTATTTCATTGTTAGATCAAGCTATTGCTCATGGTGCTGGTGAAACTAACGCTGACCAAGTAAGGGCGATGCTTGGTCTTGCTGATCGTGGCCGTGTATTGGATTTATTTGACATGATAATGCGTGGGCAAGCTGATAAAGCGCTACAAGAGCTATCTGGACAGTATGCCGATGGAGCCGATCCCTTAGCTATACTGCGAGATTTGGCTGAGATTACACACTGGATTTCAGTAATTAAGATTTCTCCCCAAACTGTAGATGATCCCACAGTATCACCCGATGAGCGAGAGCGTGGTAAAGCTGCAGCATCTGATTTGCCGATGAGAGCTATGACACGAATGTGGCAGATGTTACTAAAGGCAATTGAAGAAGTTTCATCTGCTCCCAATGCAATGATGGCTGCTGAAATGGCAATCATTCGGTTAACTCATGTGGCTGATTTGCCAAGCCCAGAAGAGCTCATTAAAAAAATACAAAATGATCCTAATCCACCTGTTTCATCTGGTCGAAATGGACCATCAGTTGCTAGTCAATCTGAGAATAAGGCTCCTCAGCAACAAAATATTCAAGTGCCGTCTAATCTCTCAATTACTAAATTATCCAACGAGGGAACCATGAGTATTGCGGTCCCTCAACCTCAGGAAGAAGAGCCATTAGTTAAATATAGTGAATTTAATCAAGTTTTAGAATTAATTCGATCACATCGTGATATGAAGCTTCTTTACGATGTTGAAACATATGTTCGTGTTGTAAAATACTTACCTGGAAGGTTGGAGTTTGAACCTACCAAGGATTCACCAAAAGATTTAGCTCAAAGATTAGGTCAGAAGTTACAAGATTGGACTAAATCTCGTTGGGCAATCACTTTGGTAAATGAAGGTGGTGCAGCAACTATTGCAGAGCAAAAATTAGAAGCTCGAGATGATTTACATGCTAAAGTGTCTACTCATCCACTAGTTCGAGCAACATTATTAGCATTTCCAAATTCTGAAATTAGAAATGTTAAATCGATTAAAGATATGAATATTGATGATCAAATATTACAAGAAGTTCCAGAAGAGGACGATAATTGGGATCCGTTTGAGGATAATTAAAGGAGAGCATGTATGTTAAAGGGTTTAGGTAATCTAGGTGATATGGCTGGTATGATGGCCAAAGCAAAGGAAATGCAATCAAAGGTTGAGGAAGCTCAAGCTAAAGTTTCGGAAATTGAAGTAGATGGTGAGGCTGGAGCGGGGCTGGTTACGTGTAAGGTAAATGGTAAAGGCGAAGTTAAGGCATTAAATATTGATAAATCTATTTTTAGCCCTGATGATAAAGAGATTGTTGAGGATTTAATTATTGCAGCATTAAAAGATGGAAAAGATAAGGCCGATATTAAAGCTAAAGCCGAAATGGGAAAAATAACTGAAGGTTTGAATTTACCTGCTGGTATGAAGTTACCATTCTAAATGTCTAATAATCAGGACATTGATATATTAATTGCGCTGATGGCTAAGCTTCCTGGTCTTGGCCCCAGATCAGCGAGAAGAGCGGTACTTCACCTTATTAAAAAACGTGATATTTTGCTATCTCCTTTATCGGATGCAATATATAATGTTGCTCGAACGGCAAGAGAATGCTTGAGTTGTGGAAATATTGATACAAAAGATATTTGTGAAATTTGCATAAACTCAAAACGTGGAAATGGACAAATCTGTGTCGTAGAGGATGTATCTGATCTATGGGCAATGGAAAGATCAAATGTTTTCAAAGGGAGATACCATGTCTTGGGAGGCAATCTATCTGCTCTAGATGGTATTGGGCCTGATGAATTACGTATTCCACATCTTGTAAAGCGCGTTAAAGGTGAAAATATTAATGAGATAATCTTAGCATTAAATGCAACTGTTGATGGTCAAACAACTGCACATTATATTGCAGATCAATTAGATGAAATGGATGTTGCTGTCACTTCTCTAGCGCAAGGTGTCCCAATTGGTGGTGAACTTGATTACTTAGATGATGGTACCATTTCTGCAGCTTTAAATGCTAGAAAAGCAGTTTAATTTTTTGCTAACCGTTCACGATTAGTAATATAAATGGTTGCTGCAATAATTATCGTTGCGCCAATATATGTTGTAACAACTGGTATTTCATTGAAGAAAAGATAAGCCATTAGGCCAATAAGAACTACCCGAAAATAAGATATTGGAGCAATTACAGCAGCTTGTGCATAAGTATACGCCTGAATATCTGAATATTGACGTAAAATACCAAATATAATTAAAACTAAGGTCCAAAGTATTATATTTGTATCTGTTGTAATTTCGAATACTGGAGCAGCCAATGGGATTGTAACTATTAGGCCAATGGCACTAGTTGAAATTAATGTGCTCAGAGGGCCATCAGTTCGAGCAAGATTTCTTGACATAACTAATGAAAAGCTAAAAAATATCGAAGATCCAATACCATAGATCATATTAGTATCTATTATGTCAGAAGATGGGCGCATGACTATGATAGTGCCAATAAACCCAACTAAAATGGCTAAAGTACGGCGTATACCAATTGCTTCTCTGCCCATTGCGACGCTTATTATAGTCGCAAATATTGGTGCTGTAGCAAATAGTATTGCTGCAGCAGCAAGTGGTACAATCGATAATGTATAAAAACCTAAATGAACTGAAAATGCCATTAAAACCCCACGAATTAAGTGAGCACGTGGTTGTTTGAAATGTACTTTTGAGCGCAATCTTGGAACGATCAAAATAAGTATTCCAATTAAAATTAAAGTAAAAAATAGGCGGTACCCAACAAGTAATCTAGTATCCAGTCCTAGAGATGCTCCACGAACAGATATTGCCATTGCTGAAGCGCCTATCACTGATAGCATTGCCCATAATATGCCGCGCCAGTTTTCCGCTTCTTGATTTTGTTCTGTCACGACAAACCCTTTTTGAAATTAATTTCTTATGGCTTCTATCATCTTTGTTACATTACTGGGATCTGCGTCAGGTGTAATTCCGTGACCTAGGTTAAATATATGTGGCCCGTTTGATAATGCTTTTACAATTCTTTTTGTTTCGTTAATGAGAGTTTGCCCACCAGAAACTAATAACTTTTGATCTAAATTCCCTTGTACACAGGTTACTTTTTGTAGTTCATTTGCTGCCCACTGAGTGTCAACTGAGCTATCAATTGCGACGCAATCAACAGCCGTTGATTGAGCATAATTGAGATAGCCGTTATTTGTTGCTCCACGGGGAAATCCAATTATTTTGATATTTGGGTGAATTTTTCTCAATTCATCAGAAATTATTTTGGATGGTTCAATACAATATCGTTCAAATAGTTCGTCCTTTAATGATCCAGCCCAACTATCAAATATTTTCACAACTTCAGCACCAGCATCAATTTGTTTAGATAAATAATGCACTGTGGCGTGCGTAATTTTATTTATTAATAAATCAAAAACTTCTGGATTTGTTTTGATCAAATCTAATGCTGGTTTTTGGTTTGGTGTGCCACGCCCTGCAATCATGTACGTCGCTACTGTCCAGGGTGCGCCAGCAAAGCCAATTAAAGTTGTTTCGTCAGGTAATACTGATGATAATTTACGGACAGTTTCATATATTGGAGAAAGAACTTGATCAATATTTTCTATATCGCCAAGTAAATCAAAATCATTTTTGTCTGTAATGGTTGATAATCGTGGTCCTTCACCAGTCACAAACCATAGTTTTGCTCCAAGTGCTTGAGGAATTAGTAAAATGTCAGCAAATAATATAGCAGCATCAAAGCCGTATTTTCTAATTGGTTGTAAGGTAACCTCAGTTGCTAACTCAGGATTGTAGCAAAGTGATAAAAAATCACCGGCTAAAGAGCGCGTTGCTTTATATTCAGGTAAATAGCGACCTGCTTGACGCATCATCCAGACAGGGGGCGTAGAGAGTTTTTCACCATTTAATGCACGAATAATTAATTTATTTTTTGTTTCCATCTATGTGTTTTAGCGAGGATATGTCACATAGGAAAGTGTAATCATTACCATTGAAGCGAATGTCGCAGGAGGTTATCAAGAAGGTATGAGATTTACACCAAATTCCCCTTTAGTTATCGGAACACGAGGTTCTCCGTTAGCTTTGGCACAAGCTCACGAAACAATGGGGAGATTAATACGTTCAACTGGATTAGATGAAAGTTGTTTCAAAATAACAGTTATCAAAACAAGTGGTGATAAAATACAGGACCGGCCATTAAGTGAAGTTGGAGGTAAAGGTTTATTTACCAAAGAAATTGAAGATGCGATGTTAGACTATGGTATTGATATTGCAGTTCACTCAATGAAAGATATGCCAGTTATTTGTCCAGAAGGGTTGAAGCTGAGTTGTTATCTTCCACGGGAGGATGTGCGCGATTCGTTTATTTCTACTAAATATAAAAATATAAGCGAATTACCAAAAGGTGCTACTGTAGGTACTTCAAGTTTACGGCGTCGTGCACAATTATTAAGTAAAAGACCAGATTTAAAAATTGTTGAATTTCGGGGTAACGTTCAAACGAGGTTACGTAAACTTAATGAGGGTGTTGCTGAAGCAACTTTCTTGGCCTGTGCGGGTTTGAACCGGTTAGGTCGTAATGAAATTTCAAATCCAATTGAACCTGATGATATGCTTCCAGCAATTGCTCAAGGTTGCATTGGCATTGAGCAACGCGAAGGTGATACTGAAATAACTGAAATTTTAACAAAAATTAATGATCATTCAGCTTCTTTGCGATTAGCCGCTGAGCGTACTTTATTGGCAGAATTGGATGGATCGTGTCAAACACCTATTGCTGGTCTTGCAGAATTAGATGGCCAAAAAATGCGTTTACGTGGTGAAGTTATACGACCTGATGGTTCTGAAGTTCTTAAGGATGAAATAACATGTCATGTGAATGAGGGCGTTGAGATGGCTTCAGGCATGGCTAAACGCCTTAGAGATCAAATGGGTGAAG
>OBOU01000027.1_pt1 | contig 17660 bp, 20 predicted proteins | sample 1494291 | NCBI WGS metagenome assembly OBOU01 (sample SAMEA3275627, study PRJEB22092) | marine metagenome | biome: ENV:00000447; feature: ENV:00002042; material: ENV:00002010 | collected 2014-06-20T10:30:00+00 | depth 20 m
TCAAATAAATGAGCTTTATGCCATACTGTGACCATTGTTTCTTGAGCGCACTCCTTGACAAGCCACGACCGTGTTTAAACTGTTGCTTAACAATCTTAGCACTAATCTTACCCGCTAATGCAATAGCCTTACCTGTTTGTCCTGTTCTAGAGCCTATAACGAACACCTCAGCCAAAGAAGGAAGAAGTGAGAGGGGTGCTGGCGTTATGGGGTACTGATCCGTCACAGATCGACGCCCATGGCTTCTGCCAGCGGTCAGCGCTTTCTAAGTTCTCAATGATGCGGTTGGTTACTTTCTCAAATAGTTCGTCGTATTTTTTCATGATGGTTGCCTCCTCAGGCTGGTTGGAATAAATACAATAGAAACCACTCAGTGAATGGCTTCGATGTGTTTACTCTCCTAGTTTAAGAGTCGGGCAGATTGCTTTTAATGCCGTATAGATATGATCGTCGTTCAAATACGATAGGTTGACGCTGGCAAACTTACTTAACCCTGCGCCCCAAAAAACGTCCCAGCAGAATCTGCGCTGCACATCTTTTGTTAATTCAGCTCGTGGAAATAAGCCTTGTTCGTATTCTTCAGCTAGTTTGTTGTTTTGATTGTGAATCGCCAAAGTCGCGTCAATTGCTAATTTGATATGGTCAAAATGTTCCTGTTTGATTTTCATTAGGTAGCCTCCTCGGGCGTGGTTGAATAAATACAATAGAATCCACTGTTGCCAATGGATTCGATGTGCTTACTCAGTTGCGGCTGTTATGCCGTTTCTAACCGCTGTCCGGCAAAAGTCTTGCCAAGTCTCGCCTATCTCATCCCACTTGATCCCGTGGTCTAATAAGACGCTTCTGATTGGGGTGTGGAAGTCAGAGCTGCTGATACCGCATCCGTCTGCCCAGTCATCAAACAGCCACTGGCTGTACTCTTGGATTTCTTGGAGTATTTCTAATCTCATACCAGTACCTCCTTGGCTGCGGTCTGGCGGTGCCACATAATGTCCCTGATCAGTTCGCGGTCTACTGAATCAGCATCGAAAGGCGTATCTGGAAATTTCTGCATGCGCTCAGTGGTTGCGGTGATAATCATCTGCTTGGTTGCGCCAAAGTCATAAATGCCGCCTTTGCCATAAAAATCTAAAACGTAGTCAATAAAGTCAGTTGGAATGTTCATAATGCGTGCCTCCTCGGGCTTAAGTGTTTCGATCTTGGTTGATCTCATCAGTGCGCCATGTAAGCGCAGACACTTGATTGGGTTTTGCCGCTTCACTCATTGAAACCATCCGTGGATTCTCCGAGCGCCCCCAGAGCCTCTGGGTCGAACCGAGTGCCAAATCAGCACTTGATGGAATGCACTGTAGAGATTAATAAATCCATTGTCAACACCCACAGACGAAAATAATTCATTTAATTTAATATTAAGGTATAATTTGAGCACATATAAACGAGGTTAAACCCTCTCAGACACTGGCGCGGCGGTATGACATTGGATATTGAAAAAAGATTTGACCGAATAGAGGTAAAGCTCGATCAATTGAGCGATACGGTGGCAATTCTGGCGCGGATAGATGAACGGCTTGTAAGCAGCCATAAACGATTAGATCGGCATGAGGTAAGGCTGGATCTATTAGAGGGCAACATCAGAGACACAGAGACAACCGTAGCCAGAGCAGCAGGCAAAGGCATGGTGGCAGAGAGAGCGGCGTGGATTCTATTCGCTGCTGCCATCACGGTTATCGGCAAATTTTTATAAGGCGGGAAAAATCAAACCTCACCCCAATTCCGATTACTCCTATAAGGGATGTATCAAATGCACATAGAGAGAGAGACAGTAAAGCCAATCAATCTCAGGCAGCAGAAGTTCGTCGAGTACTACACCGAAACAGGCAACGCCACCAGATCAGCAGAGTTAGCAGGATATACGCATCCCAATGTACAGGGACCGCGTTTGTTAGTGAATGTTGGTGTAAAGGCAGCAATAGAGGCAATAAGAGCGAATATGAGTAAGGATTCAGAGGATAGAAGGGCTGAGTGGATCGATCAGCTGGAGCAACTGGGAAAGCTGGCAGACAAAGATTCTGACCGGTTACGAGCCATCGAAGCACTGTTCAAGGCTGAAGGCTGGCTGGCTGCGGAAAAGAAGGAAGTTGTGCAGTTTAATGGGGCTTTTTTGGCTGACTTAGACCTAGAAGAGGCAGAGATTGAAGAATTATTGGCTGTAAACCCTAACGATATCAATGACTTACACTAGCTTGACCAACTGCTCAAGGAGCAATTGACCCCTAAAATGCCTATAGATAGAGGGTTTCAGGGCTGTATTGGCTAGGTAGGGGGGGGTAGCTGTCTGGCAGTGGCGTCGTCCGCGTGTGTGGTTCCATGTGGGTGATCTCAGTAACCAACACCGTATTTTGACCCCCGACGGGTCTTATGAGAGTACCGAGGCAAAAAATGACACAACTATTAATGCATCGTGTTACGGCACTGAACTACTTAGACATGGATGAGTTCACCTTTGAGGCATATATCGTCCCAATGGTCACCTCCCTGCGATTCGGAGAGCAGCTGTACTACTTATCCTCCCAAGTAGAAGAGGCGGTATACACGCTTATAGAGGCTTCTGCGGGAGAAGAGGTACACCTTACCCTCGTCGATTAGGGGGGTGGGTCTTTATGAGAGTACCTATACAAAAAATCACCAATATGGCGAAAAGTTGTATACATAATTAAAAGGGGGGGCGGTCCTTATGAGAGTACCCACTCAAATATACATTCAAATATACACAGGAATTTTGTGAGATGGCTGAAAGCAAAGATTCAAGACTGAAAAAGGCGGGCGTCAGTGGTTATAACAAACCTAAGCGTACCCCTAGCCACCCTACCAAGTCTCATATCGTCGTAGCCAAAGAAGGCGACAAGGTTAAAACCATTAGATTTGGGCAGGCTGGTGTAAAGACCAACCAGACGGTAGGACAGCGCAAAGCATTTGAGAGCCGTCACGCTAAGAACATATCTAAGGGCAAGATGAGTGCAGCCTACTGGGCAGCAAAAACTAAATGGGCGCCCTCCAAAACTAAGTCATCATCAACCAAGTGGAAGAAAGGTAGCTAGCTATGAGCAAAGGTTTGTATGCAAACATCAACGCCAAGAAAAAAGCTGGAAAAAAAATGCGGAATGCGGGCGACAAAGGCGCTCCGACTAATAAGGATTTTAAGCGTGCGGCTAGGACAGCAAAAAAGAAATGAAGAACTCTCGTGAAACACTATATAGCAAGGGCGACAACCGCCGCCCTGAAGATACTAAAAAGTTTAGCGACGGCTATGATCGAATCTTTGGAGATCCTAAGCCCAACCGAAAAGAACGAAACGATGTTCGGGCTAGAAAGAGAGGTCCGTCTACCAATGATTGATATCGAACTGAAGCGATTCGCTTACCACCCTGACGGCACACTAGGCGTCATAGAGTTCTACGGTGAGCGGTTCTATACGATAGAGCGACCATGGCTGGATAACGCCGCTAATGTGTCTTGTATCCCTGAAGGCAACTATGACGTTGCTTGGCGGACATCCCCGAGATTCGGCGAAACCTATCACATCCAAGATGTACAGGACCGAACCTACATTCTGATTCACGCAGCAAACTTCCCTAAAGATGTACAGGGATGCATAGGGCTGGGCACTGGGTTAATGGGAGACCGAGTAGCTGTCAGTAACAGCCGTAAAGCCGTAGCAAGATTTGAGGAGCTAACGAGGGACATATCGTGGCGCTTAATCGTAAAGAATGCACCACTTGCGGCGTTGTCAAAAGTCTAGACGAGTTTCAACCTAACGGGCGGCATCAGTGTAAAGCCTGTAAGTCGCTTAGCAATAAAAAAAGAAGCAACTCAAGTCTAGAGGGATTTTTGCAACATCGTTTAACGGGTCTTAGGCAACGTCACAAGCAAAAGAAATACGAGGGTACTCCCATATCACTCGAGTATTTGGTGGCGTTATACGAGCAGCAGAGAGGTATTTGCGCTATTTCGCAGCTACCTATGCACATAACCTTGGATCAGTCAGACCTTTCTGTCAGTCCTGACCGGATTGATGTCACGAAAGGCTACATTGAGGGCAATATAAGATTGGTTTGTGCCCGCGTAAATCTAATGAGAGGCGCTTTAGACGACCATGACTTTGTCTGGTGGTGCCGCGCAGTGGTGAATAGCAATGGAAATTGAAGAGATAGCCCGCAAATTGAAGGGCAACTTCCCTTTATACGCGAAGAACATGCTGAAAATTGTCACAAAAGAGGGGGATACCCGCAGTTTTGTGTTGAATTCTGCCCAATTATACGTGCATAAAGTGTTAGAACAGCAGTTAAAAGATCAAGGAAACATCCGCGCATTGGTCCTGAAAGCCCGCCAAACCGGCATATCTACGTACACACAGGGCAGAAACTTCTGGAAAGTCACGCAAAATCGAAACGCTAACGCGTTTGTACTGTCGCACCTTGCAGAATCTACTAACGCTATTTTTAATATGGTCCGCCATTTCTATGAGAATGTCCCGCATCCGGCATTTAAGCCGCCGCTCGCTAGTCAGTCGGCGTCAACGCTTGTATTTGATGAAATTAACTCGCGATACAGGGTGGGAACCGCACGCTCTACCCAGACAGGACGAGGACAGACCAACCGATTCGTCCACGGATCAGAGGTTGCCTTCTACCCCCAAGGATCAGACATAGTCGCAGGTCTACTACAGACCGTCGGTGGTAAGAATACTGAAGTAATTCTAGAGAGCACGGCTAATGGTGCCGGTGGCTGGTTCTATGATCAGGTAATGAAGTCGCTTCGCGGCGAGTCAGAGTGGGTCACCTGCTTTATCCCGTGGTACTGGATGCCCGAGTATAGAAAAAAGGTATCGCCCTATTTCGTCGCTACCCCCGAAGAATATGATCTCGCCCAGAAATATGGATTGGACGACGAGCAGCTTTCGTTTAGACGCGCCAAACTGGACGAGCTGGGAGGAACAGATCTATTTCGTCAGGAATATCCGAGCACTCCACTAGAAGCCTTCTTAACGTCTGGTCGCTGCTTCGTAGAAGAGTCCGCAATATCTAAGTGCGAGACTAACTGCTACACCGCAGACTTCAAGGGTGACATCATTGATGGCAACTTGATCCCGAGAGAACACGGCAACTATCAAGAGTGGTATCCGCCGATGCGAGAAGAAAGCTACGTCATCGGTGTGGATGTTGCGGAAGGTCTCGCCTACGGCGACTACAGCTGCGCCCAGATCCTAGACTCTATGGGTAATCAGGTAGCCTGCTGGCACGGACACATCGACCCTTTCGATTACGGCGCCCTAGTTGCCATGTTAGGTAAGCGGTATAACAACGCATATATAGTAGTAGAGAGAAACAACCACGGTCTGGGCACCCTCCGAAAAATACAAGATTTAGGATATGCAAATTTATTTGTGGAGAGTTCTGTCGATGGTGCCTACGGAGATCGATTGACAAAACGCGGAGGCTTCTTAACCACGTCAAAAACAAAACCATTAATCGTTGACAACCTCGCAACCTTGATGCGACAGGGTGAATCTGGTGTAGCCGATATAGAATTATTAAATGAGTTGCGAACGTATATCATTGATGATAAAGGGAGTTACAATTCTCAGAATGGATGTTATGATGACAGGGTGATGGCTTATGCTATCGCGCTGCATGGACTTGCCTCTATGCCGAGACCTCGGCACCGGACTATACAAAAACGCTTTAAATCGTTAGATCCTGTGACGGGCTATTAATCTATGCATGAAGATGAGTATGAAGGCGAGGAAGTAGAGTTAGAGAAAGAACCAGATGGTCTGCAAGCGCAAAGTATGCAGAGTCTGGGGTCTCGTCTCGCCGGAACTTTCCAAGAATATAAAGACGCTCGTAAAGAAACAGAGAACGAGTGGCTTAAAGACCTGCGTCAATATCAGGGGATATATGAGCCTGAAGTACTCGCACGTCTAGATGCAGCCTCTGGATCACGGTCTAAAGTGTACGTCGGCTTAACACGTACCAAAGTTATGGCGGCATATTCAAGAATAATCGACCTATTATTCCAACATGGCGATGTTTTCTTCTCTGTAGACCCTACACCAATCCCACAGATCGATCCCCTGAAGGCGATGCAAATGCGCCAGATGGCTATGGAACAGATCATGATGGCGAGCGGACAAGACCCGATGATGAATCAGGACTTGGTAGCCGCAAGGATGGAGGAGTTAGAGGGAGAGTTCTTAGAGCTAGAGAAAGAAATAGCTAAGAACGCTGCTGAGTCTATGACTGTAGACATTCAAGACCAGTTAATAGAAACAAATGCAGAGATGAAGCTGAAGGAAGCATTCCTAGAAGCCTGCATCTTTGGATCAGGTGCCGTTAAAGCTGGCACTGTGCGTATAGATAAGAAGCAAAGCTACTCTAAAATGTTGAACCCAGAGACTGGAGATCAGAACTTTGGCTTGAGCGTTGTAGAAACTGTAGCGCCTGACGTAGAAAGCGTCAGTATCTTTGATCTATACCCCGACCCCTACTGTACAACACTGGATGATTGCGATGGTTTATTCCGTCGGCACGTCCTAACAAGACGACAGATGCGCGATCTGTCTGATCTACCCCAGTTTGACTCCGATATGGTCAAGTATCTTCTTAAGATTCACCGTAACGGCAACCATACTGAAGAAGATCACGAGACAACTCGACGACGAATCGCTGGTATCAATGAGAACTCTGAGTCCAATCGCTTCGTTGTTATGGAGTATTGGGGAACTATCGATGGATATGATCTTGAAGAGCACGGTATAGAGTTAGAGGAAGGCTCAGATCTTTCTGATGACTACTCAGCCTGTGTATGGATCTGCGACGGCAAGGTGCTGAAGGTTATGTTGAACCCTATAAATGGGTACAAGATTCCTTACCACATCTTCCCGTATGAGCGCAGCCCGCACCAGTTCTGGGGTACAGGCGTGCCTCGCATGATGCGTGACTCTCAGGGAACTATGAATACCGCAACACGTATCTGGCTAGACAACATGGCTTTGTCGTCAGGTCCGATGGTTGAGGTAAACACCGACTTGCTTGCAGCAGGAGAAGACCCGACAGACATCCACCCTTGGCGAGTATTTCTCCGAGAGGGTGGAGACGGTTCTATGCCTGCTGTCAGATGGTATCAGCCGGTAGCGAACGCTAATGGACTGAACCAGATTGTAGAGATATTCCGTCGATTTGCTGATGAGACCACGTCACTGCCTTCCTACACTCATGGTGAGCAGACTCAAGGTCTTAACAAGACAGCGACTGGTATGTCGATGCTGATGGGTGCAGCAAACATTGCACTGAAAAGCACAATCAAAAACATTGATGACTTCCTGATTGAGCCAATGATTGAGGCTCTGTTCCACTTTAACATGGAGTTCGGAACTAACGAGAAGTCAAAGGGTGATCTACGGATCGTAGCTCGTGGCAGTACCGCACTTGTACAGAAAGAAGTACAGAGTCAGCGGTTGCTTCAATTCCTATCTCTTATTGGTGAAGACCCCAACGGTGCAGTCAAGCGCACTCAGTTGCTGCGTGACATAGCCCAGAGCATGGATATTGACCCCGACGAAATTATTAAGACTGAGGAGCAATTAGCTCTTGAACAGCAGCAACAACAACAGTTACTCCAAGCTCAAATGCAACAGACAGCAATCGCAGGCGATCCTGCGGCTCAAGGCAATGCCGGAATGGGAACTCCTGCGGGATTTAATTAAAGCCCGATACGACAGTGCCCAAGCATTATTAGAAAGAGCAGACGAGACAAATTTTAGGTTCGAGCAAGGCAGGCTATTAGAGCTGCGCTTTATGCTTGAACTTGAGGATGCGGCAAAAGCCGTTCTAGACAAAGCGCGGACCCCTAAAAGGACATCCGCAATAGACTAACGAATATCCCATTGTGGGACTCGAAGGAAATAACAATGTCAAAGAGAAATGACCCAGCGCGACTGGAAGCTGAAGCGAAAGAATTGTACGAACAAATGACTAAAGGTAAGACTGAGACCCCAGAGGCAGATCAACCTCCAGAGGATACCCCAGAAGAACCCGAAGCGTTGCAAGTAGAAGCCCCCGATCCCACGGATACGGCTGAAGTTCAAGCGGATGAGGACACAGTAGAAGAGTCAGAACGCAGCGAGGACTCGGAACTGAAGTTGGCTTTAGAAAAAGCCGAGAAAGCAATGAAAGGCGCACAGGCGAGAATGACCAAAGCAACGCAGGAAACTGCTGACTTGAAGCGGCAAAATGCCGACCTGATCAGAAGTGTAACTGAGTTGAAAGGTCAACTTGTGGAATCTTCAAAAGATGAAGGCAAGCTGGCACAGATAAGAGAGGACTATCCCGATCTTGCTGGACCGTTGCTGGATGAGTTGAAGAGAACACAGGATGAAGTTGGCAAAGCCAAGGATGCTTTAGCCGAGCAAGAACAGAGTAAGTATCAAGAGATTCAGGAGCAGGCGCAAGCCGAGCACTTTGAGCGAATCCGAGCGGTACACCCTGATGTCGATCAACTTATTGATACGGCAGACTGGTTGAACTGGTTAGAGGAAGCAGATTCTCAGACGAAGACTTGGATACAAGAAGGGTCTTCTAATGATGTGAACATGGTTCTTGGTAGGTTTAAGGCTGATATGGGGCAACCAGCTCCCACGCTGCAAGAGCAGGCTCTTGAGCGGGCTAAGACGGTTGCAGAACCGAAGATGCCCAAGGCTCGAAAGTCACAAATTAAAGGCGATAAGAAACACTGGACCGTCGATGAGATTATGAGGATGCCAAACAAAGTGTTTGAAAAGCATCAAACAGAAATACTCAAAGCGATGGAGAGTGGGTCGATACGCCGCTAATCTCTTGTGAGGTAATAAAATGTCTTTTTCACAATTTTCAACGGGTGCTACATCTGAAGTTAACTTTATCCCAGAGGTGTTTTCCAAACTCCTTCAGGCTAAGTTCTACAGCAAATCAATCCTGCCCGAAATCTCCAACACCGACTATGAAGGTGAAATCTCTGGTCAAGGCGACAAAGTTGTTATCCGTACAGTTCCGGCTGTAACTATCAACGACTACGCTGGCACTATCACTACTCAAGAGCTGACTACTGCTAAAGTAGAAATGCTCATCGATAAAGCTAAGTACTACAGCTTTAAAGTAGACGATGTGTTGGCAGCTCAGGCTGATATCAACATGTTGGAAGGCGCTTCTAGCGATGCTTCTGAAGGCATGCGTATTGCTGTTGAGACTGAAGTTCTTGCTGGCGCTGTAACTGGTGCTACTACTATCGGTTCACAGACTGACGTAACTACTTCTAACATCCTAGAAAACATCTTGACCATGTCTAGGCAGTTGGACGAGTTGAACATCCCAGAAGAAGGTCGTTTCATCGTTCTTTCTCCTGAGTACATCTCTATGCTTAAGCAGTCAGAGCTGCGTCAGGCTTACCTGACTGGCGATGCTACTTCACCTCTCCGTAACGGTTTGGTAGGTATGGTTGACCGCTTCAAAGTTTTCCAAAGCAACATGGTTTACAAGCCAGCAGCTGGCGGCGACGCGGGTTACACCCACGTTCTTGCCGGTCACCCGAAAGCGTTGTCCTTCGCGTCACAGTTCACCAACACTGAAACTGTTCGTATGCAAGACACTTTCGGCGATCAAGTACGTGGTCTGAAAGTTTACGGCTCTAAGGTCGTTACTCCAGACGCGCTTGTAGTTGGTAAGTGGAACTAAGATAGACCAATGATCGGGGGAGGTTTTCCTCCCCCTTTTTGGCGAGACACTTATGAAAAAAGCTAACACGCAGAAAGACGAAGTATTCCTTCAAGCCAAAGAAGACTTTGGTGTAAAGCTGGATAGACGGTTAACGCTCGCGCAGCTCGAAGAGCAGGTGCAGCAACTAGCTAAGAATAAAGCAAACCCACAGCCAGCCCAGAAAGAACTCGTCCCAAAACGGGTTAAGAATGTGATTACCGGAAATGAGTTCGAGTACAACCCGATTTTCAAAAACAACCCCGATTTACAAATAATTGAGTGGGAGACTGACAATGGCGACAACTAAAGTAGTAGATATTTTAGATCGGGCTGCAATTATTCTTCAGGATAATACGAACGTCCGGTTTCCAAATAGTGAACTTTTAAAGTTCTTTAATGACGCACAGAAAGAAGTAGTGCTACACCGACCCGATGCAAAGATGGTAAATACCACCTACTCCTGCATTGATGGCAGTAAGCAGACACTTCCAAGTGCAGCGTTACGATTGATTGAAGTAGTACGAAACGTGGGCGGACGAGCCGTTACCCAAGTACAGAAGCGCATCTTAGATGAGACGCTACCTAACTGGCATGAGACCACAGCTGGCACAAACAAGATTGAACACTTTGTTTACGACCCAGCCGACCCCAAGAACTTTTACGTATACCCCAAGGGTGCAAGTGGCTCTCATTCTCTAGAGATTGTTTACAGCTCATCTCCGTCAGAAATTACGATTTCTAATTTCGATACAGACACTACTGTAATCAGCCTAGACGATGTGTACGCTAACTGCATTCTGGATTACGTACTGTATCGCTCATATCAGAAAGACTCTGAGTTTGCAGGCAACGCACAACGAGCAATGATGCACTATCAGAGCTTTGCTAATGCGCTTGGCGTTAAGACTCAGGCTGATGGAGCTACAACCCCAGTACCCGCCTCTTCTGGTATGGCTGGTGTTGCCTAATGAAGTATTCTGATTTTTCTCTGTACGTGCGCCCCGAAGCGCAAGGTGCCCCAGACTTTCTTATCGAACGGTCTGTGCGTGACTCGGCAATCGATTTTTGCTCAAGGACAGATATCTACATTCCTGAGCCTGAATTCATCACCATCATTGCCGGTGTAAACGAGTACGCAGTATCACTGCCATCTGGTACAGAGTTAAATCACATACTTGATATATTTAACGACAAAGCAGCGTTGAACCCAATTAGCTACAGCCAGTTACTGCTGCGGCTGGGCGATGAAAATACTCGGGGAACCCCCGCTTATTACGCCCAAAGAGACAACGCTGACTTCTATCTAGCCCCCATCCCAGCTGCTGTTGATTCGTTTAGGGTTCTGTATTCGGTTAAGCCAACATCATCTAGCTCAAGCATCCCAGATAGCGTAGGTAAAGAGCACAGGGAAACTATTGCTCACGGCGCACTGTATCGCTTGCAGATGATGTCGGGACAGCCATGGTCTAACCCTAATGCGGCAGGCGTTAACAAGCAGCTCTTTGAAAGAGGTGTGGGTAAAGTTATACGACAGGTTAAGTACGGCTTTAGTGGTGGCTCGTTGACTTGTAAACCGAGGGCATTTATCTAATGGCATATCTTACGACCATCGATCTTGTTCAGGGAGACCAACTTCCAGAGATCGAGATGACTCTTAAGGACAGCAACACCGCAGCTACAGGTTCAATACTTGACTCTGATGATGCAAATACGTTTGCGGCACTAGACCTTACTGGAGGATCTGTAAGGATGCGCGTAAGGACTGTTGGTCAGACAGGATTGATTGACACCTTAATAGGCACTGTTACTGCGCCTACCGATGGCAAAGTAACCTTTATATTCGACAGCGATACTCTTGCCTCAACAGGCGTACTGGAAGGCGAGGTTGAATTTACTGATTCAAGCGGTCGAACCCAGACTGTAGTTGATTTAATAAAGTTTAAAGTACGATCACAGTTCGGTTAATAGCCGATGGCTATATATGCTTCCGTAAAGTATCGATCCTTAAGGGCTGGTGTTGCACACAGGAAGCTCCAGTTAAGCGCGTCTATTCAGAAGACATCTGCTGTCGTTGTTCAGCAGAACGTCGTTGCATCAATAACAAGCCGAAAAGTCGCGGCTGCAATTAGCTTTGCAAAGTTAACTACTGTTACCAATTGGCAAAACCTTTATCTTCATGATGTTCATGTAAACGCTGAAAGAACTATATACCTACTAAATGATGCGTATGCGTTCTTAGATTCGGCTGTATTTGCTGTAGATAAGGGGCTTAGCGATAGCTTTGGCTTCTCATCTCAAGCTGCGTTTACAGTGGGCAAGCAGCTCTCAGATACAACTTCATTATCAGACCTTGTAAGGTTTGACGCCGGAAAAGCTGCGAGTGATGACTTTAGCTTTCTTGACGATGTAGCGTTTGATGCTAGCGCCCAGAGGGTTGATGAGTTTGGCTTTAGTGATAATGTGCATACGGCTTTCCATGCTATCCGCCAGCACAGCAGTGATGTAGATATCCTAGAATCCTTGGCTATAGACACAACCAAGGCTAACGATGATGACATTATCTTTACTGATTCTGCGTCGTCTCACCCGAATAAAGGCGTAGCGACTGCCTTTGCTTTTGCTGAGTCACAAGCCTTTGGTGTTAATACTGAGAGGCAGTCGTCGTTTACCACGCTTGACCAACTGACAGTCACTAGACAGCCATACAACTTCGTGTTCTCGCAGAGCGGCGACGTTGTTACTGTAACTGGCGAGCCGGACGACTCTTTTGGTTTCACGGACGAAATTAATTCTTTTTCAGTATCTAAGGCTCTGCAAGACTATTTTGCTCTGGATGATTTCTCACAAATTAACAAAGACGTTGAGGGCGTAAAGTCTAATGTATTCGGGTTTACAGAATATCTAGAATCCAGTTTCGGAAAAGTTATAGAAAGCGAACTGTTTACTGTTACCGAGCAAGCATCATTCTCAGTATCAAAGCCTTTCGCAGATTCCACGTCGATAACAGAGGCGCTGGGCTTTCATTCATCTAGATTATCTACAGATCAAATCACTCTAAACGATGCAGCAACACTGTCCTCAAGTATCGTCAAAACTGACAGTGCGCCTATCACAGATACGTTAGAGTCGAATGTCGGTAAATCTATTCAAAATCAACTGTTTAGCTTGACCGATCAAGCATTATTTGCTTTGTCAAAACCTGTTACAGACTCTATAATGGTACAAGAATTGTTGACTTCCCATGCGTCGAAGTCAGCTACAGATACAACCGCGCTAAATGACGCAGCGACACTGTCCCCATGGATCGGAAAATCTGACAGTACATCTATTGTCGATTCTCTTGATGTTGAGCATGTAGTAACTGGTGCCCTCCTTAATCAAGCAATGATCGGCAATATTATATTGAATGCTGATTAATCTGGAGACATAACATGATCGTCGATGATCTAAAACTTACGGGGCATCTGACTGTTGATTTAGTAGCAGCTGATGGCACCGTCAAAGAAACACAGTCAATTCCCAACTTAGTAGTTACTACCGGCAAGGTATTTGTAGCATCTCGCATGGCTGGAACTTCAGCTAGCGTTATGAGCCACATGGCAATCGGTACGTCGAACACAGCAGCCGCAGCTGGAGATACTACTCTTGGTTCAGAAGTTGCCCGAGTAGCGCTCACTAGCACTACCGCTAGCTCGAATGACGTTACTTACGTTGCGACTTTCCCAGCTAACACTCCATCCTCTGCTGCTGGTGTAGTTGAGGCGGCTATCCTAAATGCTAGCTCTAACGGAACAATGCTTTGCAGAACTGTATTCAGTGTCATTAACAAAGCCCCAACCGATAGTCTTTCCATCACATGGGTAGTCTCAGCTAGCTAGGAGCCATAAATGGCGATTCAGTTCTCGAACCTAGCTAGCTCATTGCTGGCTAGTGGCGTTTCCTCTACGGCAACGTCTATTAGTGTTAACAGCGCTTCTTCATTCCCTTCTTTAGGGGGTGGAGATTACTTCTATGCGACTATAGGAGCGGGGGCGGGTTCAGAGATCGTCAAGGTTACTGGCATATCGGGAACCACATTTACGGTGGTCCGTGGTCAGGATGACACAACGGCTGTCAGTCATTCGGCTGGAGTTGATGTAGCACTTAGGGTTACGGCTGGCACCTTAGAGGATCTAAGGGATGGGGGTCAGGTCTATACTGCTGGATCTGGTATTAGCTTATCGGGGAATGAGTTTAGCCTTACGGATAAGTCTAACTACGACACAGCTTACGGCTGGGGCGATCACGCCCAAGCTGGCTACCTGACAAGCAATACCACCTATACTGCTGGATCAGGTATTACCCTTACCGGCACTACTTTTAGCCTTACTGATAAAGATAACTACGACACAGCTTACGGTTGGGGTGATCATGCCGATGCTGGTTACTTAACAAGCCATCAGTCTCTGTCTGGCTACGCCACTGAAACATATGTCGGCAATCAGATAACAGCACTTGTTGACTCTTCACCCGCCACAATGGATACGCTTAACGAGCTAGCCGCTGCTTTGGGTGATGACCCAAACTTTGCTACGACGGTAAGTACCAGTATTGGTACAAAGTTGCCGTTAGCTGGCGGTACGCTAACAGGAAACCTAAACCTCGGTGACAATAAGGTCATAACTTTAGGAACGGGTTCCGATTTCAAGATTTATCATGATGGCTCGAGTAGCGTAATCAAGGATGAACAAGGGCATCAGCTTTATCTACAAAGCACAGGATTTAATCTATCGAACAGTTCAGGGCTGAAGCACATTTACGCCAACAACGCTTATGGTGTGACCCTGTACTACCAAGATAACGCGAAACTAGAAACCCAGTCTGGCGGTGTTGCCATTACGGGTACGGTATCTGCAACTGGCGGAAACTCTACAAACTGGAACACTGCTTACGGTTGGGGCGATCACTCGACTGAAGGGTATCTCACTTCATTCGACATCACCACACAGACTGACTCTAAGTATCTTCGAGCTAATGCTTCCGATACTTTTGGCAATAACACTTTAACTATACAAGGAAGTGTTCGTAGCACTAATAATGCTAATACAAGCGGTCCTAACTTTAATGTAAGTACTACAAATAAATCCACTTCGGAATACGCATATCGAGTTGATCGCAGTGGCTCTGCCGTTGGCGGTATTCGTATAGACGGTCGATTAATTGTACCAGATGCAACTATTGGCAGCGTTACCTTTGGTTCTACTCAAATTAATAACTGGAACACAGCTTACGGTTGGGGTAACCATGCTTCTGCTGGGTATCTGACCTCGTTCGATATTACTACGCAAACAGATTCAAAGTATCTAAGAAGTGATGCTGGAGACACATCATCCGCAACTTATGTATTTAGCAGAACATCAACTTCTCCAGTTTTTGATATCTCAGGACATGCTGGAGCAAGCAGTTATAACTACTTCCTAAGAGCAGGAAATGACGGTGGTAATAAGGCGGTTCATTTTGTAAATGGTTCTACGCGAACTGCTGACCACGGAGCAAATGCATACGTTATTAGAAATGATTACGGTAAATTTGTATTAGGAAAATCATCACAGCCTACAGAGCTAGTTAGTTCAGGAAGTTTAACAATTAACAGCAATACTGCATGGCACGCAGGAAATGACGGCTCTGGCTCTGGCTTAGATGCTGATCTGTTGGATGGAATACAGGCTAGTAGTTTCTTGAGGAGTGATGCCAGTGACCATATGAATGGTCAGTTATCTGGTGGCTTTGGCGCAGTTACAACAGGTGGAACCACGGACTGGAACCATTCGACAAATGCTCGAAGCGGCAACGGTCACACTCTTTTATTAGGGTCTCACTCAAACGGACCGTCAAACTACGCCGGTTCTAGCTATTACCACCCGTTTACTTTCACTTATGCAGGGTATGGCTCCACCCAAAACATGACGCAGCTTGCTGTGCCGTACACGGGCGCAGGTTTCTCGTTTAGGTCAAGATACAGTGGCACATGGAGCGGTTGGCGTAAAATCTGGAACAGCAACAACGACGGCTCAGGTTCTGGCTTAGACGCTGATCTTTTGGATGGCGTTCATGGTAGTAGTTTCTTAAGAAGCGATGCAACCGACACATCCAGTGGAAAACTAACTTTCGGGTTCTCGCTAAGTGACTTAAACGGCGTTGCTGGCGGACGAGGCGTTACACCGTTTAGAGGTTCATTCCAAGCATCGAATAGACCATCCACGTCTGGTAACTATGCAACAGGACTTGAGTTTACCTATACCGATGCAGGTGCTCGCGGTCAGCTGGTATTCAACAGTAATGGCAACAACACAACGCCTCACATATATGCACGAACCGAGGGCTGGAGTGGCGACAACGGTTGGAAAAGCTGGGTTCAATTATGGCACTCTGGCAACGATGGTTCAGGCTCTGGTCTAGATGCTGACCTGTTGGATGGACAGCATGGTTCTTATTATGCGCCTGCTTCAAGTATTCCATCAGTGGGTAATGGAACTCTTACAGTCGCAACAGCTGGGAGTGCTTCGGGTGGAGGTACTTTTACTGCTAACCAATCTGGTAATACTACTATTACTGTCACTGGTGCAACGATACCTACCTCACTTCCAGCGAATGGTGGTAATGCTGACACTGTTGATGGCAAGCACGCTACCGACCTACTCCATTACAGAGGAATAGTCTCAGGTGACTGGGACACAATATTCACGACAGGCACGGGTAAAACAAACACTTCGGGTCTGTATCAAGTCCATAATTTAGCGAGTGGTCACTCAAATCACCCTACAGGCGTTTACACTTATGGTGGTGTGCTTGCGTGGCAGTTAGCTAATTCTACATTTAAGCTATATTCCTCCCACACGGGAGATTTAGCGTTCCAATCAGGTTGGAGTAACGATGAGTCTTCAGGCTGGAGAAGAATACTAACTAGCTCCTATTACGGCGCTGCTTGGACTTCAGCTAACGATGGCTCTGGTTCAGGTCTAGACGCTGATCTGTTAGACGGACAGCATGGTTCTTACTACGCACCGGCAAGTCACAATCACAACGGTGTTTATACTCCTTATGACCACTTCAGCCATACTGGGCATGGTAATTACACAAGCACAACAACATCTGCATTGCTTACAGAAGCGCTAGGCGACAATGCATTTGACTCCAAGCTAACCGCGCACAAGACAAGCTGGGACTATGCTGGTAATGGAAACCTAACTGATGCAGGAAGGTTAACAGAGTTAGCGGGTACGTCTTGGCTCTGGTGGACAGATAACTCTACCGACAATGTGCAAGGAAAGATTACCGGATTAGCTATTGCTCCAAACACCGGCAGCTCTGCTGGCAAGATGTTCGTATATAACAATCAGGGTGCTGGTTATGGTGCGGGCTGGAGAGAAATCTGGACAAGCACATCAGACGGCTCAGGCTATGGTTTAGATGCTGATACCGTTGATGGTTATCATGGTAGTAATTATATAGGTAAAAACGGAAGCGGCTATTACCGACCAAACAATTGGATTGATTTTAATACTACTGATACTGGACTGTATTGGTCTGGTGGAACAGGAGCCGGTCATCATATTTATCCAGAAGATACCGTTTATATGCGTTTTCGATCTGGAGCAGGTTCCAGTGGTGGCTTAAGACTACAAAATAGTTCCGGCACTACTTATGGATCTGTATACGCTAATTCGAGTAACTATATTGGGTTCTTAGACAACAGTTCTAATTGGGCATTACAAGTTAGAAATAACGGCACTATCTATAGAGGTAATGGTACTGGCTTAATATGGGATTCTGCTAACGACGGCTCCGGCTCCGGTCTAGATGCTGATTTATTAGACGGATCGCACAAAGTAG
>OBOU01000028.1_pt1 | contig 17521 bp, 34 predicted proteins | sample 1494291 | NCBI WGS metagenome assembly OBOU01 (sample SAMEA3275627, study PRJEB22092) | marine metagenome | biome: ENV:00000447; feature: ENV:00002042; material: ENV:00002010 | collected 2014-06-20T10:30:00+00 | depth 20 m
CAGGCATACACACGATATTAACGCCAACAGGGTCGTCTGTATAACATAGGTAGTTTGCACCTGGAAAGTATTCTTTAAGCTGTTTGTAGAGCCTATTTACATGGTCTGCGGTGTACTTAGTACCATGTTTTACAAATATAATATTATCTGGTTTCAATTTTGAACCCCCTCACTTTATTCATCGTCTCCGTAAATTTAACAAACTCAGGAATAAGACTAGATTTTAAATTTGATTTTATGTTGTATAGCGCCTCGACATCAATCTCATTTCTAATATCATCAAACTGACGTGCTATTGTATTGTCGATTTCTTCTTGTCTTAGCATGGATTGTGGAGCATGAATTTCTGGCTGTTCGACTATGTTGTAAATAGAATAGAGTTTTGCAAAGTCTTTGTCTTTAAAATACTCCCATATTTCACGTAAATGGTCAATGTTGTATATGCTTACGCATGGGTTAATAGAAGCCAAACTTCCTGTTTCTTGATAGAACCATTCTATATTTTCAACTACTTTTTTAAAGTTGCCGCCTCTTATCCAATCATACCTTGCGTCTATACCATCGACGCTCGCCGCAACCTTAAGACTCTTCATCTTTTTCATAGCAACCATAAATGCCTTTGGTATCATTTGAAAATTACTACAAATTCTTAACGTACATTCTGGGTTGACCTTCGCCAAAGCAGTAATTATTTTAAGGTTTTTCATATCAGCAAAAGGTTCGCCGCCTTTTATTTGCACTTCTTTAAGATTTGGCAGAACTCTTATTATAGTGTCTATGTTTTCGTTACTCATGGAGTACGCTTTTGAGTAATCTGTTCTTCCAAAAATTTCGTTTATGTTGCTCCATTTGCTACTAAACTTGCTAGAACAAGTTGCACAAGTTTGATTACACACATTGCTAGTTGTCAGTTCTAAATACTGCAACCCACCCCCATTGCGATTAAACGATTGCGAATGCATTATTGGACCTTTAGTATACTTAACACAGTGGATGCATGATGGGTTGTTTTTATACCCATTTTCAAACTTTTGCCTTAGATTGGTATAGCTGTCATCCAAAAAGAAATCATTCAAATCATCAATATCATCTATATGTCCAAGAGACTTTCGATCTGCATAAGCACAGCACACAGTTATATTTCCTTGTGGGTTTATAACCATTCCAGTCCACGGAAATGTACACTCACTCGACATAAGAATCCAACAACCAGTTTCCTATTTGCTTATCCACCAAATGTTCAAACACTTCATAATTTCGTGATGTGTTTGATATATTCGAAAGATGATCTTTCATGGTGTTGTACACAAGTGTTAGCTTGCTAGAATCTAAATTCCATATGGCTAAATGCTCAGGGTATTTTATGGTATTAAACCACAAATTTACATCGTGTGTATTGCAAAAATCTACAAACTCGTGCATTTCTCGCCAATTGTTATTCATAGGATTTACCATAACAGACAAGCCCCTGTCGTTTTCTTTACAATATTTATTGAACACCGTAAAGTTCTTCAGCACTACATCCAAGTTGCCGTTAATTCTAATATCACTATAACGTTGTCTATCTAGGCTATCTATAGATATGTTTATGTGCAAATTACAGTTATCCATTATGTGGCGAACACGTTTGTTGTAGACAGTTCCATTTGTAGCTATGTTGATTTTTAATGTAGGGTTTATTTCAGCAACCACATCACATATGTCAAGAACAATCTTTTGTGCGAACGGTTCTCCACCATTAAAGCGCAATTCTTCTAAGTGTGGAATAAACTCTTTTAATTGTTCTATAAATGATTGGTCATATATCTGAGGAAGTGGTGGTAGGTTGTCTCTATTCTTTCTTATGCCAGAACTTAATAACCCAGAACACATGATGCATTCAAGATTGCATTGATTGCTGAGTTCTAATTCAATTAGGGTTGGGTACTCTTTGATTGAAAATTTGTCGTATGCTTTAGCAAGAGGCCACACGCCATCATCAGTCTGTTGTTTACATTTACCACATCTGTTTGGGTATACACTATTCTTGTGGGCATCTCTTAATGCTCCAAACTTGTCTCCAAACCATATTTCAGAAATTGACCTATTATTTGACCAATTATCTATAGCCCCGACTTGAAGCCAACACGGTGCGACTTTACCTTCAACTGTAAAGTACATATTGTTAAGAGGCGCATTACACTTCATCTGTGCAATTCCTAACACATATTGGCGATACCTTTTCTTCGTCATCCCAAGATGCATATAGTTCGTGATACCAATCATGATCTATAATCTCATGCAATGGATTGTTATGTGCGTTAAGTTCGCCCTCTTGCTCTATATACGAATTGAGTATTGGGTCAGTTGTTGTTTCAGCAGATGTAAGCGAATATAAAGTCAACTCATCTTTTAAACCAAAATCATATTCTTTGATATCAAACTTTTTTGGGTATCCGTGTTGTTTGCTCACGTAAAGTGAATTGGCAAAGAAACAGCAAGGAACGACTTGTCCGTCTGGATTTACGATTATTCTTTTTGAGTCCATCCATTCACATTTAATATTGCATTTATTTCCCATTCAACACGCCTTCAATAATATCTATGTTGTTCAAGCTAAAGCCCCTAAAATTAATATCTTTTTGTACATCGGTTGGCAAATCTGTTTGGTTTAGCTTATGCATAGAGTTGTCTTTTCTAAAGTTAAACTCAGTGCTGTGTCTTTTATGGAATCTATTTGAAATAACAAATATGATATGTTTAGCGCCGTGTTCCTTTGATAGTTTTGATATGTTAATCAAATCGTCTTGGTTGTGCTTAAATATGACAGTAAACACAGAAGCCCTAGCACCACCCATAGCCAAAGTTTCCATATGACTTAGGATGTTCTTCAAGTCCGTCTTCTGTCTATACAGGGAGTGCATTTCTTGGGTCGAACCATCGATGGTAAACGTGACTGTTAATCTTTCCCCACCCATCACAGCAAAGTTCCACCACCATTCTTCATTACGCATGCTACCATTTGTGTTTATATCAATAACTGCATTTGAGTTTTCGATGATGTATTCGCATATTTCAAATATATCTTTGTTCATCATGGGGTCGCCCCAAGTACCACACAAATCAAACTTTTTGATGTGCTTCATTGTTTCTATTGGAAATATCTTTTTAAACTCAGCCAAAGACCATTGGACTAGAGGCAACCAAGTGTTTTTCTCTAGTCCATCTGGTGATGTTCTGTGACATTGTGGACAAGCCGCATTACAATAGGTAGACAAGTCTAACCACATAGTTAGACCTTTGGCTTCGTACAACTCTGTATAATTCATTTAAAGAACTCAGTGAGATTGTCTACATCTTTAATGTGCGAAAGCGCTATGTTGTCACCTGCACAACATATAACCATTTCACCAATAGGGTTAATCGTAAGCCCTGTTTCGGGAACCATGCATTTCATTATTAAATATCTCTTTCGCTTCTGCATAATTAGTAGCAAGATTTTTATAATCTACACCAGATGGTGATGTGAATGGTTCAAACTTGCTGTCGAAGTATTTATTCAAATTTGGCACAGTCAATTCTGCGTATTCAAACGTCTTGTGTATATCTAGTTTGTCGATAAATTTATTAGTAGCTTTTATTTCATCACAGAATTCTCTAATAGAACTACAATCAATTTCAAAACTAACTTCCATAAACTTATTGTCTTTGACTAGTCTATGAGAATTTTTCCAATAAGTGTAATTTTGATATGCGTAACTTAAAAATGTATCAAATGGATTTCTATTGATAGTAAGTATCTTATACCCATCTAAGTAGTCCAACAATCTACTTTCGTATCCTTCAGTTATGACTATACACGGAAATACTTTAATAGAAAAATGAATATCTTGTTTTTTGTAGTATTCTAAAAACTCGAACTTCTGCTCTGTACTCGCAAATCTTAAACTTTGTATTTCAGTGCTTGCAGGTTTTAAAAACAACTCATGAAACCCAAATCCATCATTGTGGTCTATCGCATAATGATTTAAAAGTGAAGAGCCAGTACGGTGACTGGCTACAACCTGATATGTCATTTAAAGAATTGAGTCTAGGATTGCCATGGCTTCTGTGATGCGTTTAGCTTTACGAATTGAAGACTTGATCTTCTTATCAGCCGCTTTAACTACATCTTGCTCTAATGCCCAAAGCTTAAATTTAAACAATTCTTCTTTGTCTTCATTTACACTAAAGATGAAATCAAATAGTCCGTGGTCAATTTTGTTTGTTTTGACTTTAACATCTTGGTCAAGACTTAAAAGAGTTTTTTCTGTTTTCTCGATTTTCTCTTTGTTCTTTAATTGGGCTTTACCTAATTGTTCATTTTCGATTTGAAGTTGTGCTTTCAATTCTTTCATATGCTTCATGCCTAGCATCTCTTCAGCCAAGGCTTGTGCTTGTTCGTTAACTAATGCGCCAAGCACTCCAGCATGTACTCTTTTATATTCAGAAGTTCTATCTAAAAGAGTTTCAAGGTCATAACCTTCTTCGACTAAAGCGCGATAATCTGCGTTATCATCTGCTTCAACCATGTAATTTATTTTTTCACCATTTGGGTTGGTGTATACAACCTCGATTAAGCTGTAATCTTCATTTACGTAATACGCAGTGTCAATGGAACCGCTAAATTCTGCCATGATATATTCCTCAGTTAATTATTGTAGATTTTAATGTGTGGGATTGGTTTGTTGTTGGAGTACCGTTTGGAAACTCTTGTGTACGATAATCAGACGTACTTACAAATCTTTGAGTGTAACCGGCGGTTGACGAGCCAGATAATCTCGTGTCAGCCATCACAGTACCCATTGTATTGCCAGCCCCATTTATGTTATACCGTATTTTTAAATCCTGATCCACATTGCCGCTGCCATTGACTGCAACATTTTGTATCATTGGTCCAAATATATCGTCAATCATAGACACGGGCATGTCTTTTAAATAACCACCATTATAATCCCAATATACTGGTGTGTACAACGGAGTGTTAGGTGTTGGTGTAATTTTATGTAAGTAATAGTTGTTCACGGTCGTAGGTTGGTCTTGGGTTTCGCCAATTCCACCGGCAGTATATGCCGCAGCATTTGCTCTCGTGTCAACGAATACGGGGGTTGCTGATACTAAAGTAGAGCCAGATACACTACTTGATGTAGATATATGATAGGCACCACCGGCTTGGTTTGATACTGTTCCACTTGTAATAATCGCCAACGCTGGAATAATAAAGAACTCGTAACAGTCTTCTATATCCATAGCTTGAAGTACGCCGGCCGTTGTTGTTCGCATTATTGGAAATCTATGTAGGTCAGTATCAGTGGGTAATGCAGGCGGTGAAGCACTTATTGTTTGCTCAATGCGTGAATATGTACCGCCTAAGATTGAAGATATATTAGGTGTATTACTAGCAGATGCAAAACCACCTTGCGCAGCCGTTGTACTTGTACTAGTACCAGCTATCATGCGGTTATCTGTAATACTACCCAAGTTACCGCCAGAAGCAACTACACTTAATTCCACCGTTGTGTTAAGCGAATAGTTATAGGCAATTCTTTGACTTACTTGGCCTGCATATGGGTCAAGGATTGCATTTGGTTCTTCAATACCAAATTCAGCCCCGGATAAGGTACCGGAAAGAAGCCACATTACGCTGGCAGCCCGTGGATCCTAAAGGTTTCGTTTCCTGCTGAATCTCTTATAATTAGTGCGTGATCAACAGCCCGCAGTGCAGCTTGTAATGTTAAATCTGTTGTGCTATCAATAGTTGCGATATTTTGAAGTTCTAACGCGTTCGTGATCACCTCTGTGGTGTTTACTTTAATGGCCATGTTCATCTCCTTTATTAATTTGACTAGGGCATTACGTTTATTTATAATAAATAAAAGTATTGAAGTCTTTGTTATGTGCATATTAATTTAATGGAGAATAACATGGCAGAAACAACTATCGATGCAGATGCAGCGGCAGCAATTGACGTGAACGGAGACGGTCATATCTCAGCTGAAGAAATGGCAATGCATTTAGAATTTAAACGTAAAGCCTTAGAGGATAAAGACGCGCAGCGCGATGCTATCCGTAAAATGGCTTGGTTTTCACTAATTGGATTATTAGTATATCCATTAGCAATCATATTAACATCTTGGTTATCTTTAGACACTGCGGCAGAACTAGTTGCTGACATTGCGCCAACATACTTTGCATCAATCGCGGTATTGGTTTCAGCATTCTTTGCTGCCGATGCTGTAGGCAAAAAATAAAATAAAAATAGGGAGGCTAACTTAATAACCTCCCTATTACTCGGGTCTTCTATGTGATCTTTAGTCTGTGTGTTACACCTCTACAAGGCTGATCCTGCCAACTCCTTATTGCTGCACAATAGTCTTAACTTAGTCCCTCACCAGGATTTTACGGGTTCAGCGATGTCGCTTACCTACCTGTTACGTTTCTTTGCTCGTATTGTGCAGCAATAAAGAGTTTTCGTGGGAGGGGTTTGCTGCAGCTTGCCCCTCCCCTTATCTATTATACCGCCAATAGAAGCGCCTGGGTTTCCGTCGGTACCAGATGATATACCCACTTATCTCAACGTGTACATTGTTAGATAAGATTACATCCCTTACGGGAATTACGCTTGAGTGTACAATACGTTCCACTCATCTTTGTCAGCCCATGTTCCTCGGCTTGCGAAAAACTCTCCAACCATTCCGGGAAGTGTTTCCATAAGGCGATCCTTTGGCATTAACATTTTGTATTCAACTAACTCTTTTGCATACACTGGTGTTGAAGATCCGAGCTCCCATACTTCACCAGACTTAGCGTTTTCCATTTTAATATTTTTTGCTTGGATAGCATACTGACCTTGGTCAAGAGTTTTAAACACTGCCAAACCACGTCCTGCTGGTTTATGTGTTAGTGTGCTTCCGATATCACTTGCTTTCATCACGATTTTCATAATTTAATTTCCTTTGTTATATTTCAGTCATAGCGAATTCAGCGGCAACGCGAAATTCTTTTTGAGTTGATTCAGAAAAATCAAAATCCGTAATTTCCATTTGGTATTCAATGTCACGTGCAACGTCATCTGAACAATTGCAAACTTCCATAATGTCTTTAATTACCATACGCATTTTGATTTCCTTTATTTGTTTATATAATCAATATAACTGATTCTATATAGAATGTCAATAGTTAATTACACTTCCACGATCATAGTTTTAATCATTTCTTCGTCAATTACACCAATGACTTGTTCGGCCAATTCCTCAAGGTAGGAATATTTGTGACAAGTAAAGTCATATAGTGGATTACCACCTGCAGGACCGTTTTCAAGTACTAGAGTTGCAACACAATCATAACCTTGTGCAAATTCTTTTACTTCGGTTTCAGTGTTTTCTCCAGAGATGTCAAGTTGAATTTGGTATGGCATAATATATTCCTGTTTGTTCATTTGATATATACAATATATCTGATTCTAAAGAGAATGTCAATAGTTAAATGTTTATGCTGCAGCCATCTTTGGCCAAAATGCGAATGCAACAAATCCTGTTGGAGCAACAACAACCATTGAACCTTCGTCGTCAACGATTACATCACCTATTGATACAGATGCCATACGAGATAATCTTTCGATGTTTGACTCTGGACCAATGTTACCAATTTCAAAAACTTGGTTAAGATCTTCTGCAGTGATAGTTGAAACATGTGTGTAATACTCTTCAGCAAACGCATCACCAGCCATTTGACCGATTTTAGTTCCTCTGAAATCCATTGTCATAGACTGCTTCATTTCAAACGCAGGTACTGTTTCACCAGCATTAACCGCATCAACGATTTCGTTAGTAAGTTGGATTTGATATAGATTAAACTTTTTCATAACATATTCCTTTATTTGTTGATTCTAATCTACCATATTAGAACAGGAATGTCAATAGTTATTTTAAGTTTATTTTAATTATTTTCGTTTTCACCAAGCTGATTTTTACCAGACACGCCAGTTACAACCATTTCACCTTCTTCGTTTTCGCCATATGTAGGGTATTCGTTTACAACATCAGCTGCAGGTACGAGAGATTGAATCCAGATTGAAAATCCATTCGCGCCTAAATCATTTACATAAATGTGGCCACTATCGCCGTCTGTATCAGTTGCATCGTATACAGCTTGGTCAGAAGCATTAATATGTATGTACTCAGCTGTTACTAAAGTTGTGTTGGAATCAGCGATTGCATCAATCATTGCTTGGAGCTCTGCTAATGTAAAGTTATCCATTCTTTTTTGCCTTCTTTTCCATAATCTTAACTGCTTTATCATATGCTTCGCGTGATACGACGCCTTCAGATAGTAAACGTTGCCTATTAACTTCGTGTCCTGCTTGTGTATCTTCTTTAGATCCACCCATGTATGGAACACAATGTCCAGTTTCTGCCATAATATCAGTAATCATTCTACCATCTTCAGCAATAAAATCGCCAAGGATACGTCCAAATTTACCTTTCATATCCTCACCATTACGCGCTATTTGCGTTTTAAGAATACATTGTTTACCAAGTAAAGATTTAAGTTGCTCTTTAGCTGCTAGTCCAAATACTTTTTCAACTTTGTCAGATGTTCTTGACTCTGGTGTATCAATTCCCATAATGCGAACGCGCTCATCGGCCAATACCACTCCAAAGCCTAATTCAATATCACAATCAACGGTATCGCCGTCGACTACTCTATTAATGTTTGCTCTATATTCATACATGTTTGTTACACTCCATCTATTATGCCAGCAATTTGACAGTTAATTTACTGTTATTTATAAATAGAATTGAAAGTAAAAAATGATTACGTTAGAAATAACACATGCACTAACTTGGAGATAATAAGATGACTATATTAATGTCACGTTTAATGGGCGTGATAACACTCTTTATGCTATTTGCTGGTTCTGCCGCATATGCACAAGATGCTGTTGAATGCCCAGATGGCTATGTTTGTACTAGATCAGGCTCAGATACTAACATTACAACAAACGGCAATATGGAAACAACAATTAATCAACCACCTCCAACAGCGATTTCACCTCAATTTAGTACCGGTAATAATAACGATTTATGCACTATTGGCGTATCGGCAGCGGTACAAACTCAAATTTTAGGTATTTCCGGTGGAGGAACGTTTACTGAAGAAAATTGCCAAAGATTAAAGAACGCAAAAGTATTATATGATATGGGAATGAAGGTCGCCGCTGTGTCCGTGATGTGTCAGGATACTGGTGTATTCGACGCAATGATGCAAGCAGGTACACCCTGCCCGTACGATGGACAAATCGGTGAAGCTGCTAAACTGGGTTGGGAAACTCACGTTGAAGAAACTAAAAAAGAACTTAGACTTATGGGACCTATAGATGCTGAAAAAGCTGCTCCTGCCATTGGTGCTGGCATTCTTGCCCTCTTACTCTTACTCTGAGAGTATTGCGCCATATTATGGTTACACTGGTAACGCTATAACTGACCAAGCGCTATCTTGGGCAATGACTAATGTATTACCTAGTGACACGCCTGGGCTTGATATTCAAAACGTGATTTATAGTTATAGAATACAAAAAGAAACCGGTGAATGGGTTACAGTTTATGTACAAAATGAAAACGCTAATGGCGAAGGATATGTATTTAGAGAACGCGACGATTGGGCGCCGGGATCCTTAGCAGGAACTCAAATTAATAAAGCGGTTCCTGTTGGCGATTTACCTCGTGAATTGTGGGGTCCGGGTAGTATAGAAGTAGTAGGAAACGGTTCAGTAAGTGACGCAAGTGTAGTTTACACTTATAAAGTATCACCATGTTATGATCCACAGTTTGATCCAAACTGCCCAGGATATAAACAACCAGTACCAACTATCATTGAGGTAGATCTTGCTGATTTATATGATGTGACTGCAGATGAAAATGTTGATTTAGATGCTAAACAAGAAACGCAGGAAATGCTAGACCAAGCTGAGGCCGATCGTCTACAGGAAGAGGAAGAGGCTGAGGAAGAGAAGAGAAGAAAATATAGATTAGAAAAGGCTATGTCAATTCGCGATACAGATGAATTATTTGTAGAGAGCACGCGAATAAACCAAATGAATCAATTAGCACAAGCCGGATTAGCTAACCAATACCTTGGGCTATCAATCCCAGGTGGACAGTATAATGAGCAAACGGTATTAGTAGATACTCAATTGCCTGATGCAAAGAGTGGATTAAGAAATGGGCTTGCCCAACAATTATTACATCAACAAATGATTGAAATGCAGTATATTTTAAACTAATAACAGGAGAGAAACATGAAAATGTTTAAATTACAAATCGCCGCGGTTGCATCATTAATAGCAACAAGTGGTTTTGCGCAAGATAACGGAACACCGATTAATGGTGTTGTGCAATCTCGTTGTATTATCCAAACAGATAATGCGGGTACTTATGGCAACCCTAATGCTTATACACTAACAACCTCAGGTTCAGATGGTGGCGAAATGGCCGTCATTCGTATTGACGTTTCGCTTGCGAGCGCATACTACGCAGAAATCACTGCACCAAACGCGTTTAGCTCTGCACCTAACTTGCCTGACGTTGTAACATGGACAGGTGATACCACAGTTAAAACAGTTTCTGACGCAGCTGGCATGGGTGCTTACGAAACAGGAAAAGTTGAAATTGGTATGATGGATCGCTATGATCTAACAGCAACAGGATCTACTTGGTTCCAAACATCATCAGTCGCGACTATGGGTGGCACAAAAGCATTCCCAGGTGGTAATTATACCGCAATCGTTGAAGCAAATTGCATCGCAAAATAAGGACTTATTAAATTATGCTACGTTATGTTTTAGTATTAATGATATTATTTACAACTGCAGTCCGAGCCCACGAGATGGTTCCGACATATCCAAAACTTGAGCCATCTTTCATGACCGGACTGCAGAAAGTAACTATGACAATGTTCAATAAAAGAGCAGAAGTTGAGTTTTATGAAATTGGTGTATTCACGTCAGACTGGAACCCAATACCATTTGTTTCTCAGTATAAAGTTTACAAAATACCATATTTAAGTACAGTTACTTTTGACATCTTTATAAGGGATGAAGATAAAAGTAATGTGACATATATATGTTCGAAGTCTAAACTTAGAAAAACCGATGAAACAAGAACAGCGGTGTCATCGCGCATCTGTTCAAAGGTGAAGAGGAATGTATTGAAATGAAAAAGTTTTTTATAATGGTACTTATGCTAATGCCAAGTTTGGTATATGCACAAAACAGTGGGATTGGTTTATCACTCCCAGGAGCAAGTACAACATACGGACAGGATAGCATTAGGGCCGGCGATTTGGATTGTAAAAATTCTATTGGCGGTGCTACAAACTTTGAGTTTGGCTTAACAGGTATTATTGATAATTACCAAAGCCCCTTTGGTGGAGGACAAGATAATTCGTCCAAAGATGTTGGGGTTTTTGCAAGGATCACTATACCCTTAGACAAACCAAAAGAAAGAATTAATTGTAATAGTTTATATGAATTGGAATTGAGAAAAAAGCGATTAGAAGTTCTTAAATTACAACAAGAACTCGAAGCTTTAAGACGTTTAAATGAATCCGGTGGCCAACAGTTTGAAAACTAGAAAGGTGTACCAATGGCCGATAAAGATCTCGGTGATTTAACCGAAAACTTTGAAGAAGAAGTAGAAAAATTAAAAAATACCAAGATGAAACTCTTTGGTATTACAATGACACCAACAACAATAGGCGCAGTGTTAGCTGTTCTTAGTACAATACTTGGTGGCCTATATGGATCGTTTCAAGTATATGACGATTACATGGGTATGAAAGAAATTGTGCAAAATATCGATGTTGATGTTATAGAAACCAGAAACAGAGAAATAGAAGCAACATTAGCGAATGTTAATACAGAACTTACTATTCAATTAAGCGCAATTCAAAAACAAATAGACGATGCTGAAAAGCGCACTAGAGAAAGTAAAGTTGATACTAGAGACCAAATGAATAATTTGGACACTCAGGCTAGAAGAGTTGAAAAATTAGTACGAGATACAGAAGCAGAAGTAAGACAGATAATCCAAAATGCTGAAGAACGTTTTGATAATAAACGTGATGCTCTACAAAATCAATACGACAACAAAGCTAATAACCTTAGAGACTCTAATGATTCGCGTATGACTGATTTAGAAAGCAAAGTTGAACGTGACAACGAGGCGTTGCGATCTTCTTTACAGCGCAAAATGCAAGAATTAGATGATACACTTAATAATAGACTGCAGAAAGCATTAGATAACCCATTAGCAAACTAGGAGAATAACATGCAAGGACCAATAAGATATTGTGATGATTGCGGGCATAGGTGCCATTGTTATTCTACTAATTGTAAAGAATGTGTTAACGATGTATGTGGCGTATGCAAATGCGATGAGTTAAAAATTGAAACAGATACGGACGCAAAAAGTTGGAACGATTATATGCGATAATCATTGTTTTATTACTTCCTATACCAGCGTATGCCGATAATCCTAATTGGTATATAAAGCACTGCCGGGAGTTAATAAAATTTGATGATACTAAAAACTGGTCTGAGCTTGCCTCATGTACCAGCGTTTATGTTAACGAAAGACAAAGACAAAAAGCTGCGGACTATAGAGATTTCCTTAGAGCAAATCCTAGATATAAGTATCCGGGGCAAAGCCTAAACAGGTGTTTTGGTAAACCAAGAGAAATGCCATTTAAAAAATCAAAACTATCTGTTAGCGAAACTGGCATGAGTGCTGAAATATGGTACAAAGATAAACTACCAGCTGGATGTTTTGAAAATGCATCTTGGGACAACAGGGATAATAACAATGCACGACGATAGCGATGTAAGTTCATTATATATAGTAGTAATAACTCTGTTATTAGCAGCGTTTTATATGTCACTAACTAATGGTTGGGAAGAGCGTATAACATGGCTGCAGAGTTTATCACAATTAGAACAGGGGTAAAAAATGTTTAGTAAACAGTGCAAAGCACATTTAGAAGAAGTTGGTGAAACTGGATTTGTGCACATGAAAGGTGCTTTTAAGGCAGCCATCCAATTACAATTAGTTATCCCCGCACTGTTAATACATGGTGTTGCACCAAGATTATTTGTAAACACTGCCTCAAACGTAATGAAAGATATACTAAAGGATAGACACAATGGAGAGTAAATGTTCATTAATGGCGAAATGCGCCCAGATAGCATACATGGATGGAAAAGAAGCCAAGGCTGCATATAAAAAAGTTGGCTATACTTCACATAAGTTTATTGAAAACGATGGAGCACAAGTTCATATCGTTTCAAATAAAAGCGAAGTTGTGTTATGTTTTCGTGGTACCGAACCTGCCGAGTTTTCTGATATTAAGGCAGACTTAAACGCATTACCAGATAAAGCAGCTAATGGTCACGGGCTTGTTCATAACGGTTTCCAAACAGAAATTGAAAAGATTTGGGATGAGATTAGAACTGCTATGGCAAAAATGAAATTAGACGGAAAACAATTCTATATAACCGGTCATTCCCTAGGTGGAGCAATGGCTACTATCGCAGCGAGCCGACTACCTGACGTATGTGATGCGTTATATACATATGGATCTCCAAGAGCAGGGACACGAAAATTTGTTAAAAGCTTTAACCATATTCCTCATTATCGTCATGTTAACAATAATGATATTGTACCAAAAGTACCATTCGCATTCCTCGGTTATAGACATACAACATCTCCGCGTTATATCAATTACTACGGAAACATTAGAAAAGCTTCCAAGTGGCAACGAGTTAAAGACCAATGGAGAGGTCGTTGGAGGGCGCTGAAAAAAGGAATGCCTTTTGATGGCGCATACGATCACGGTATGAACCATTACTGCAAATACACAGAGGGAAATGAATAATGTGGGAAATGTTATCTAATATGGCAGGAGATCGTTTATGGATCTATACTGCGATAGGCGGGTCTATTATTGGACTCGCATTTTCGACATGGTTCAGCACTACACGCATGGCGTTATGGTTATACGCTCGGTTTGATAGAGGAATGGATTTCTTGGTTGAACGTTGGGGCTGGACATGGTTAGAGCAGCCGGAAAATGCTTGGCGCAAAAAGTATCCAAAAATCACTCAAAAGATTGACGATATGGAAATGCGTTTAAAAAACTTAGAAACCAAATCTAATACTAAGATTATTAGACAAAAGGAAACAAAAAAATGAACTGGATTAAAAACAGACTCAAAGAAAGAACCACATGGGACGGCGGAGCATTAATTGCGCTTGGCCTTCTTATTTTATTTATGGCTCCATTAGCAAAAATCGGCGCAGGCGTCGCGATTGCATGGGGTGCTTGGACGATGTGGAAATCTGAATGATTTTAAATGTCACTGATAGAGCTAAAGACTATTTAAAGAAAGTTGGCAAGCCAAATGTATCACTTAACGTAAAAGGTGGTGGCTGTTCCGGATTTCAATATGAGTGGGGAGTTACTGATAAGGAAGCGACCGTTGATAATTTGTGGCTTGACCCAATGGCAGAAATGTTTGTTTTTGGATGTACAGTTGATTACATCGAAGAACTTGGCGGATCCTATTTAAAGGTGGTAAATCCTAACGCAACCGCATCATGTGGCTGTGGCGAAAGTTTCGCCGTTTAAAACGTATGGCTCCCACTGGGGGCCGTACACTAAGTTAGATTATATTGGTCTAAACACATATCGTCTATTGTTTTAGTAAGCTCACATAGTTCTGATAAGTTATCAACAATACACGAAGTTGCATCACCTGCTCTTCTATCCTGCAATACCTTTTTAAGTTTTGTGCCAGTTACTCTTTCCATCGAGTCGAGTACATCGAGGACGGAATATCCTTGTGCTGAGCCAAGACATTCGTATGGTGTATTCGTTGGTCCAGTTTCTACTGCTTTTACTATAGCAGAACAAAGATCACTGATATGTATATAGTCGCGTATACAAGTACCATCACGAGTAGGGTAATCTGTGCCAAAGATTTTAATATCGGGTAGTTGTCCGTGAGCAGCCATAGCAGCCACACGAATAAGATGAGTTGGAACACCAAGCTGCCTAAATTTCCCATTAGTACCAGAAACATTATAAAAGCGAAAAATAGTATGGCCATTAGATTTCTCCTTAATTATATCCTCGGCTGCAACCTTTGATCTCGCATATGGCGACGCCATTTCAAATGCTGAACTAGTGCTGGCGAAAATAAAATTTGGTGTTTTAACTTTTTGAAGTAAATGGTCAGTACCCATAGCATTTACTCTATAATATTCAGACGGTTCTTTAAGACTTTGTGGTACTACGCTTCTACCAGCGAGATGAACGACAGCATCAAACTCCTGTTCATTATACATTATATTAGTAATATCTACTCTTTCAAACAAATCAATAAAGGATACATCATTACATTCGCCATGAAAATTAATATCCCATCCTTCAACATAATGCCCTTTTTGTTTCAGTTTGTAACAAACATGGGATCCAATGTACCCTGTTGCGCCTGTGACTAAAACTTTCATTATAAATAACCTTGTATGAAAAATATATTTATTATTATCTTTATTAGTTCGTTATTAGGAGCCTGCAGTGGTAGCATTGCTGGACCCAAACTCGTAATGGTTCCACAGACTTTAACCCATAAAGCATATTACTACTATGGGCTACAGGAAGTTAAAGATCGCCAATTAATTAAAGAGATAACTGGAGTAGATCCAGTAACAACCGAATGGTGTGCTGCTTTTGTTAATATGGTCTTATTAGAAAACGATCTACCTCAGTCGTCAACAGTATCTCCGTACCCATTAATGGCAAGATCGTTTTTAGAATGGGGAACACCAGTTGATAAACCTGAAAAGGGTGATATACTCATCTTTGAACGGGGCAACTCCGGTTGGCAAGGGCATGTCGCTTTCTATGTAAGTACCGATATTGTGAATGGCGAGAAATACTATACCGTGCTCGGAGGGAATCAAAATGACTCTGTTTCTATTAAGAAATATTCTGCTAGCAAATTGCTAAGTATAAGACGTTTAGATTTAAATAGCATTAGTGATCCTTCATAAGTTAATTGGTACTCCCCACAGGACTCGAACCTGTAACCTAAGCGTTATGAGCGCTCAGCTCTAACCAATTGAGCTAGAGGAGCGTTATTCTTGGTACCCGCGACCGGACTCGAACCGGTAAGCCCTAAGGGCGACAGATTTTAAGTCTGTTGTGTATACCATTCCACCACGCGGGCACTTATTCCATTTATTAGTACCTGTCCAACGAATCGAACGTTGTTTACGGAAGTGACATGACGCCTAGGTGTCTGTACCGTAAAGCAAACCTGCGCAGGCATTGGTGATCCCTGTAGGACTCGAACCTACGACCTAGTCATTAGAAGTGACTTGCTCTAATCCAGCTGAGCTAAGGAACCTAATTCTTTATGCAGCCTTTACTTCAGCCTTTAAAACTTCAGCAACCTCGTTGGCTGCCTCTAATGTTTCAAACTCTAAGTCAATTACTTTTGGTGTTTTAAAATTATTATTTGCAGGTCCAACCATTATTATATGTTGAACCACGCTTTTATTTCGAAGTAATATGTATGGCATTATGAGTTATCAATCGCTTGTTGCATTACACGAAAAGGTATGGTGCCTAAATATACATAGACAGTCCAAAACACTAGATTAGAAATTACTATATCCATCATCGTTGGAACCGCAATTCATATCGTTGTCCATCTAGCCTAAACTTCATAATAGAGTAGTCATATACTTCAACACGTTGGTTTGTGTATGTAACTTCTTCAGCACAACGGCGTTCATTTTCATATCCGACAATACGTCGTTCAGTTTTAGGTTGGCTTTCGTTTGCGCCAATCACGCCTCCTAATACCGCCCCAGCAGCTGCTCCACCATCATCACCGGTTACTCCTTTTCCAAGAAGTCCGCCAAGTACCATTCCAAGCAAAGCTCCACCGCCTGCATTGCCATTTGTAGTGACATTTGCATAGACAGGGATTTCTACATTTCTGCAGACGTTTTGATAAGATGGTACTTTGTCAACTATGGTCTTATTAACATCAACAACACTTACGCGCGTTGGATTAGCCATAGACGTGGTTGGCGCTGCTAGGGCGGCCATTAGTACTAATGATGATATTACACCATTAGTATTCTTTGTGATACTAAACATAAGGTTGTTCTCCGTAGGTTACTTCCAAATCAGTCATTGGATTACTAGTTTCACACAACAACAATTCTTTAAGTTCAGTATCAAATGAGTAATCTGGATCTTCAAGTTTGGCTTCCCAATATTTATCTGCTAAAGACTCAAGTGTAGAATCTTTAACTTGATCTGGGATTTCATCAATAGCCCAATCCATAATTTCTGCGGTAACTAGATCTTCGTATGACGAAGAGAAATCAAAGTTTTCCATTATAGTACCTTCCGTGCGTATTTAATAACT
>OBOU01000029.1_pt1 | contig 17068 bp, 19 predicted proteins | sample 1494291 | NCBI WGS metagenome assembly OBOU01 (sample SAMEA3275627, study PRJEB22092) | marine metagenome | biome: ENV:00000447; feature: ENV:00002042; material: ENV:00002010 | collected 2014-06-20T10:30:00+00 | depth 20 m
CACAACCAATCTCTTTAATAATAGTCATACGTTCTTCAACAGACATAAATGGTCTACCCTTTTTACGAGTTAACCATTCATCACTATTAACACCAACGAATAGAATAGATCCAAGTTCTTTAGCTGCTTTAAAATATGCGATATGTCCGGAATGGAGTGGGTCGAACCCGCCTGTTACGATTACTGGTCTCATTACACTCTCTCCTTCATCATATAATTCCACGCAAAGTTTGCGCCTTTCTTTGTAGCCATTTCCTTTTTAACAAAACCGGGATGTACCCACCAATCTTCGTACGCGTTATTTTCATCAACCGCAACGTCTGGTACCATTAATACATATCCAATTTCGCTTAGTATTTTTCTGGTTTTATCTTTTAACTCATCGCCCCACCAGCAAGCGTTATGTTGGATTTGAATTGTAGAAAATTCGTATTCGTTAAACGGTATACCCTGCAAGGTATTTAAAGATGCCTCATCAGCGTTAATGCGCAAGAAATCAATTTTACTTTCTAGGCAATGCTGTTTAAACAATTCACTAAAGTTTATTTTATTTGCATCAGCTAATACTATACTGCTTTTACGTTCTCTACTATGCTGAGCACACATGCGTTCTGATATATCTAAAGATATGCCCCGCCAATCAAACTTATCTTCTAATAGATATGTATTATTAAATAACTTAGGGTGTCCTGAGCCAACTTCAATAAATGTTCCGTTCTTTTTACCATTTAGTAGAGATAAAACAAACATATCTTGGAAGTGGCGCGAATAGTTTTTTACTACTGTATCTAAACCATCGAACTTATATCTGTATTTATGTTTTTCGTTTTGTGTGTACGGGAGGGTGCTAGGGTAACCAACTTGCTCAATCCACCAGTCAACGCTTTTAGCCATTTCATCAGACATATCTAATTTGCGCTTGTGCTTTAAATCAAAGAACAGATTTTTAGAGTCATCACGTCCATCTGATTTCCATTTAGCAATTGCATAACAATATTCTAAACCAACTGGCCCCGGATAGTTCAATTCTTCGGTTGGTCCAATAGATACAGCTATCAAATCGCAATCTTTACCCATTTTGGCATACATCATTGCATTGCGAAAATTGTTTTGATCTATTGAATATTTAGCAGCCCAGTAATATGCTTCAGGTCTTGCAGGGAGAACAGCAATAGCAGCCTTAATAAGGCCTTTCACTGTTTGTGTTCTAGCCTCTGATCTCGCAAACACTGCTGCACCAAGCACCATACATTTATATTGTAATTCTTTTTCCTCGTACGTTTCGCCTTCGCAAAAGTCTGCAGCACGTAAATACCAACCAAACGCGGCAGCCCCTTGTTTTAACTTATCATATTCTTTAGCTAGAGCAAACATTTTAAATGGATTACTATAGTCTAAAACGACATCGTTTAGAAGTTTTATGTTTTTAAATTTCATAGATCACCCATAGCTAAAAAGTTAGAGAAAACATTTAAAGGCACCTTTAATACATACGAAGCATTATCCTGCCATCCAAATGATATTAGAATATCGTTACCCAATACAGTTGCGCCTGTAACAAATTCAATATTATAGTCTTGACCTTTAACGTGGTCATAGTATGTACCCATGAAATGGAACTCACGACTTTTATGAACAATATTCCAGTCGTTATCCCAAATGATTACACGGTGAGCATAGTTACCATCTTTTCTACCAAAAGAATCTCTTAATAGATTTGTCTCGTGGATAAATGCCATACGCTGATTATCACTAATACGAATAACTTGTGAGCCACCCCTAAAATCTTTGTTAGCTTCTAAATACTTATCTTTATCGTAGACAGCATCCTCAGTTGTACCATTTTCAATATCATATTTAATAACTTGTGTTGGGTTAGACCATTTAACAAAGTGGTACGGCATATCAAGAATAGGCATCCAATTCTTTTCGCAATATGATCCATCACCATTTGGAGAAGGAATGGGGTTACGTGAAACTTCTGTCCATTCACCATTGATAAATTCAATCTCAGCCATCTCCATCCGGCCACGACCTTTATCGTCATAACAATCTCTACGAACGCCACATAAAAACATTCTATCATCCCAGCTAAACAAACGGCAATCTTCAAGACCAATAAAGTTCCATGTAGGTTTACCAGTGTCTAACGCCATATTAACTCGCTGCGCAGATAATAGATTTAAATTAGAGTCAACTTCGCACATAACGTTGTGGGTTGTAAGCGTTACATCGTTTTCAGGATGAATGTATACTAAAGGACCCCACTGATGAGGAAACTTTTTACCTTCGCTGTGATATAGATAATAGTTAACGTGTCTTACGTTAATAAAGAGTTTATCTTTGTGTTTAAAAATCGAGGGATTCATTATCCCAGTTTCATTACCCAAAACCTCGGTCGGAATAATAATAGGGTGTAATGAACCACCTCGTTTTAAAGCATATGTGGCCAAGCCACCCATGTGCAAATCGTGCATACTAACTCCATAATATAAAGTATTTTAAAAGATTACCAGTTAGGGGTAATCATAGTCATTGTATTTTGCTCAACTTTGGCGCTAAGAATATTATTTATAACATCTATCTTATCAGCGCCAAGAGCTTCTTCAACCCACGCAATTACGTTAGTTTTTGTAACATCATCTATATGAACAAAGTCTGCAGCCGCGCAAGCAGAAAGATCAAGCTTTGTCGTTGAAACATAACTTGCGTTTTTATTAGCATCGCTTGTTGCGATCTTTTTCCATTTGACAGAAATGATAGCGTCGGCAAGAACTTCACCCTCGTTATTAGTTTGGTCTAATGTTCCAAGCTTTAAAATTTCCCAAGTATAAGTCATGCTTACCTCTTTCCTATTATTCTATCGGTGCTGGAGCTGGTGTACCCCAAGGAAGTGCTTCGCCAGCAACTTCAGTTTGTACGTTTGCGTCAATATCTTTTTGAATCATTTCGTCAATATGTGCTTTATATTGAGCGTCTGCAGCGATTACGTTAGCAATCCATCCAGTAACGTGTGACTCTTCTAATTCTTCAAAAGCAGTGAATGAACCTGCTGGTACGTTAGCAGCTGAAAACGGTGTTGCGCCAGAAAATTTTCCAACTTGACCTGCTTCATTCGTACCTTGAATATCCCAGTAAGTTTGAACTACTGCATTTGATAAGGTTTCACCTTCTGCGTTTACTGTGTCTTGTACTTTTAAGTTGCGGACAGAGTATGTATATGTAAATGCCATTTTTATCTCCAATTGTAGTGAATGTGTTTGTTTCTAAGTCTATTTATACATTATCCTCCGCGGTAAAGATATAAGTCAACTGGTACACATATTCTAAGACTAGAATAGTATGGGTTAACATGGTGGTACGTAAAGCTTGGGAATATCATATAATCCCCAGTTCTTGGTGTAACTGACTTCTTATCAAATACATCGTTCCACCAATCATCATAACCGCGATTAGCGTTTGTTCTTGGATCTGAGAAAACAATATCGCCGCCAGAATTTTGATCCTCGGCTAATATATAAAATACACCAGACAAATGAGCGCCTGAGTGATTATGTATAGTCATATTATAATCTTTACCATGACCAGTAATCCACGCTTTCATGTCGTGCGATTTATAATCTTTGATATGTTTTCCAATACTTGCATAGAGATAACGATCAAACGAGCTATACACCATGTCTTTAAATTTATTCATTTCGGGTGAATTATCTTTGAATATATTTCCGCCGTTTACTTCACCTTCCATGTTATTTAAATCATAGTTAGCAAAGATATATTCTATCAATCCATCAGTATCAAATTTACCTGCGCCAATCTTTGTTGGCCACATTTCATTAAATTCCATATCACCTCTCCATAATGTATAAATGTATTTATACTGTTTTTACTGGTTGACAAATTCACTTCTATATGGTATTATAAATAAATATCGTATATTATGATTGGAACACAATGCTGTTTGAAAACTTTGAAAACTTCATATTAACAGAAGAATGCTTTAACAACCACGACGTATCTCATATAGATAACGACGGCAACCAGCATTACCTAAAACATTCAGAATATATCGCTTACCTTGGTGAGATTACGGTTTTATTAGCTAATAGGGCTACTATTAAAGTTGAGCAAGCCGAGAAACTATTTGACTATAATAATGGAACAATACATATCTTTTATAACGATATAGATGGTCCATCGTTTGAAGAACATACAGACCCAGTAGATGTTTTGATAGAATGTTTGGATGGCACAAAGATAATGGAAGTAGATGGGACTACGGTTATTCTGCAGCCAAACCAAAGTGTGTTAATACCGGCAGGAACAAAGCACAGGGCACTTAATAATAAAAAGGCGTTAATGATATCATATGGCATTCATGACACAGAAACACTTAATGGTTTACGTGAAGACGACAGAGACTTGCAACCTAGATTGTAGTCACTGCTTTACTTCTGGCACAAATGGACGTAAGATCTACTTTGATGCAAAGAAAACCGCGAATTGGTGTAACGAATTAGATACACAAGATAATGCAATCCACTTTGAATATCATGGTGGTGAACCTATTCTTGCGCCTATGGAAGACTTACTTGAGTTTTACAATATAACTAAAACTCAGTGGGGCGATAGGTGTACACATGGTATTACTACAAACTTAGTCTATAAAATGACTGACGAGCGACTAAAGTTTTTAAAAATGATTGACGGTGGTTCAATTGGTACTTCGTGGGATCCAAATATTAGATTTAAAAATGAAATACAGAGATCGTTGTGGGAAAAGAATGTAAAACTTTTAGTTGAAGAAGGTTGCTTTGTTAAGTGCTTTATCTCTGCATCAAAAGATGTTGTAAAAATGGAACCACTTGAAATTGCAGACTATATGCATTCGTTGGGTATCGGATCTATTAGTTACGAGCGTTTAACTCACGATGGTAACGCTACTATTAATCTAGATATTTTTCCACATAACTCAGAGCTTGATGCTTTTTGGATGAAGATGCATGAAACAACGGAAGACCACCCAGTTCATAATAGCTTTCTTAATACAGTATACGATAAGTTTAGCAAAGGTCAATTCTTTAATGGTACATTCTGTCGCGACTGTGAACAAAAGTTACATACGATTAATGCAGATGGAACTGTAGCTGGATGCCCTAACACTGCACCAACGCAATGGTATGGTACTATTGATATGCCGGCAAAAACAGTTAGAGAAAGCCCTAAGCGCATGGAAGTTATTGCGTGTGAGACACATGACCGAGATCCTCGTTGTTATGATTGCCCTGTGTTTATCTATTGCCATTCTGATTGTCACCAATTACAATGGGTAGACGATGTATGCCCAGCTCCTAAAACATTAATGATGAAATTAGCAGGAGATAAAGGATGGATTTGATTATTAAGCCAACCGAGGCCTGTAACTTTAAATGTACCTTTTGTTCATCAACTGATATTGATCCAAACGAAGTTGGTCTATTAGACTTAGATTACATCTATAGATTTCTTAAGCGGTATCCTGACACGAATACTATTATTGTAAACGGTGGTGATCCTCTTATGGTCAAGCCAGAGTATTACCATGATTTGATTGCCCATCTCGATGAACACGATTATCCAGCTAGCATCAGCTTTACGTCAAACCTATGGCCGTTCCTAATGCGTCCAGAAAAATGGCTGCCTGTATTTAAGAACGAACGGTTTGGTTGTGCTACGTCTTTTCAATATGGCGGTGGTAGATTAAAAGGCGATTACTCTGAGTTCACTGAAAAAGACTTTTGGATGGTATCAGATGCCATGTTAAAACACACAGGCGACAGACCAGATTTCATTGCTGTTATTACAGAAGAAAACGAACATCTCGCTATTAAAAATGTTGAATTAGCTAAGGAGATGGGTGTTGAATGCAAACTTAATTACGCAATGGCATCTGGTGTTCAAGGTTCAACTTATCAGCTTAGTAAAATATATGAAACTTATTTAGAGATATTTGACCGTGGTTTAATGGAATACGAATATAACACCAAACAAATGGTAAGGCGTCTTGGTGGTTCTGCTACATCTTGTCCACAAAATAGATTGTGTGACAGCGGAATACGTGCCTTTAACCCAGGTGGCGATTACTATTCTTGCGGTTCTTTTGCAGATGATATGGATTACCCTATTGATTTTGAAGAAGAAATGAATGGTGAAATGCAAACACCATTACAGAACGATCCTAATATCCAAACAATGAAAATGGCTTGCTATACTTGCCCTATGTTTGAAATATGTAATGGCTGCAAGAAGACAGTACGCGATATGAAACGCGAAGGAACAACTGAAGCACATTGCAAACAAATGAAATCACTCGCTCCAAGAATACTTGCTACGAATGGAATGGGTCCACACATGGTAACACCTTATGTTGATGAATCTATCAATTAATCCTACATACTATTGTAACTTCGCTTGCGATTTCTGTTATTTGACAACTGCACAGCTAAACGATAGACATAAAATTAATCCTTTATGGTTAGATCATAGCCTACAACAAATTACTGACGAGATTGGACATGTTGATTTGTATGGTGGAGAGATTGGCTTATTAACACCAGAGTATTACTATTCGCTTAAAGAGGTGATTAGGAAATACTATAGTGGTAGTATTAACATCAATACTAACTTATCGGCATTCCCTGACTTTTTTAGAGATGAGGATGTAACGTTATCTGTATCATATGATTTCCATGCTAGGGAAAAAGAGCAGCACGTTTTAAATAACATGATGAATGCTAATAAGGATTTATCTGTATTAATATTAGCATCGCCAAAAGTGTTAGAGATGGATGTAGAGTTTATGATCTTTACACTTAATATGATTTCTAATGTTAAGTCAGTTGAGATTAAACCATATTCAATTAATCAAGCAAACCAACATAACGTAACTCATAAAGACTTTGAGGATTTCGTTATTAAGTTTGATGAAGCTAAAACAGAAAAGAAATTTAACTTCCAAAACATAGATAACATTTTTAAATCTATTGACGGAGAATACGACGCGTTTAGTAATGATCATGTTTATATTACACCGCACGGAAAATTTGGTGTGCTAGAATTTGATAAATACGACAGAGAATACTTTAAAGAATATGATACATATTATGAATACGAGAAGTGGGCTAAGGAAGAACCTGAAAACAATTTGAGCGATATATGTAAAGCATGTTCTTATTATGGGAAATGCTTAACAGAACATTATCGGTATGTACACGACTTAACCAATAGTTGTAATGGATATAAAGGGTTATTAGAATATTATGAAAGAATGGAAAGCTAGACAAAGCGCATATCATCTCACTGCTTCATTATTCAAAGATGATTTAAATAACATTGAAACCGTATGGAGACCCGACACTGTGGTTGAAGATGCTCTTCGCCACTTTGAGGAATATGTAGACGAATGGATCTACCCTGCAAAATCATATGTTGTTGCGATTTGCTATGCCTATTGGCTTGGTAAAGATTTTAAAGAACCATTCTTTCAAGCACTAAACGATGATGAATTGTTATTTAATAATGATCCACACTTCGTTCCTTATTGGCACGACGAAGAAACGTATGATGCCATATTAGATAAAATGAATTTTGACCAAACTAAAGGTATGGTACCAGACATTTACGAATATTATAAAGAAGAAATGTTATATGGACTTTAGCTTCACTAAGCAAATACTAGAGAGTAAACGGCCAGACATCGCTGAGATTGAAATGACGTTGTTTGAAAACTGTCATCTTAATTGCTCGTTTTGCCATCACGACAAGAAGTCAACTGTTGGTTTATCACGGGAAGCAATATTCTCTAAGATCCCATTAGTTGAAGAACATGTTATTAAAATGAAAGGTCGTGCAGACGTCATTCAAATTAATATGCTTGGCGGTGAACTATTCCAAGACAGAATATCAGAATGGGCTTACGATGTTTACTATGATTTTATGGTAGAGATTAAAAAGATCTATGATGAACATAAACAAAAGATTAAAGTAGTTTGGGTAACATCATTTCAGTTTAGTAAACGAGATAGGGTTCAGAAACTTCTCGACGATTTAAACGCTATTGATATTCCATCATATATTATTTGTTCATATGATTTTGACGGTAGACCAACAAAAGGTCCATACGCTAAGAACATAGAATATTTCTCAGATTATATTACATCAATTAATATGGTTGCTACAACATTAAGCATTAGAAAGTTTATGGCAGATGAGGATGAATACTTCCATTATCTGTACGATAAGTTTGATAACTTTTACTTTGATGATTATATTCCTGACCGCGGACATGATCATATGATACCATCAGATAGTGAGTACCTCGAGTTTTTAAAATTCGTATACCATAACTATCCTGACATTAATCCTATCAAGGATTTGATTTATGAAGAGAGCAATCACATGCATTGCTTGGCTTTAAATAAGGTTACAATCTTTCCAGATAATTCTACATCTAATTGCAGATGGGATAGATATGACCAAAGAGATTTTAACACAAAGTACGAACCTAAAGATAACGCTGGTATGATGCAAGCTTACATGGATGAAAATGGATGCCTATCATGTCAATGGTATAATAAGTGTGGATTTAGATGTTACACACAATGGGATTGGAAAAACAGAGAACGTGACTTGCCTGATTGTATTATGAGAATGTGGTTTAACTACATGGATAAGACGGGGCAAAACCTAATTACAGGATTTGATTATGAAAAAACTAAAACTTGATTTCTATACACAACATGGCTCAATCCTAGAGCTTCAACCAATTCAACCAAGATCAAAACCGCCGACGTGGTGGAAATCAATAAAGAATTCGTATGACACGTTTAGATCTAAGGTTGGTTTAAAAATACCAACACCTACATTAAAGACCTGCCCAGGTGTAGTGGATTATATTCGCAAGCCTATTACTCTTAGGTTGTGGTCTGACGCGATTTTTAAAGTAAAGCCTGATGGCGATGTTGAATGTATTGAACCACACTATGGCGCAAACATTATTGAAGGAGCAATGCACGAGCGAAAGCAATTTGGTGATACTTTATATCCAAATAGAACTGTGTTTAAACTACATGGTCCTTGGTCAGTTGAAGCTAATCGCAGAGCAGAGTTTATGATAACTGAAGTACATTTTAGCGAAGATTTGCGAAAGCATGATATTCTAGTTACTCCCGGGATTACAAACTTTTATGACCAACATACCTTAAATGTATTTTTAGTATTTCCTATTAAAGATGAAGAATATACAGTGACACTTAAATATGGTACACCTATTATGTCTATTTACCCAATGCACGAACAAGAGTTAGATATTAAAATGCATAAGTGTACACCACACGAATTTCAGGAACACCAAAATATATTCCCATCAACTTTTATTGGTCGTTACCACTCCGGGAAACACGCACGAAACAAGTGAGTGATGTTCCATGTAACTTAGTACACCCTTATCAATACATGTCATCATATTAGGACAGGACCCGCAGTTATTCGTTTCATTTGAGTATGTTAATTGTTCCATAAATTGAAACGATTTGGCTTCTGTCCATGACTCAATATCATTCTCATCTTTAACTTGGAATTCATCAGTACCTATTAAAGCGATGTCATATACGAATGGTGTCCAAAAGAAACGTTCGTTGCAGTAAGTATAGTTTAACTCTAAAGAACCGCCTTGCGCTTGGTCAATAAACGTTTTAGGCATAAGATCATCTGAGAAATCATAGCCTTTCCATTTTTCAATTAAATGTTTTTGAACTTTAGATTTTGGTGCTCTAAAGAACGATGGGTTTAGTGTAAGGATTGAGTCAAACCTATCCTCTACAAGTTCAGACATTTCAAGAACTTTAGAATTGTATTCGTCATCATTACCCATGTTATAAACCATATAATAATTTAGATCATCAGTAAATCCATTTAGAAGGTCTAATCGTTCTTCGATCCAATTCCAATTTACGGGTGGCTGCAACGCAATATTAACGTCATACATAAATCCATCTATTTTAGGAATGCTGTTAAGTAATTCAATAACTTCCTGCGAAATGTTTGTTAGAGTCGTGACCATTTGTATAGTAGAAACCTTGCTCAAGCAATCACGGAACGTTTCGTCTTTTAATAACTCAATAATATTGTTGTTACCAAATATATCAGTAGGACCAATATTAATGGTTGACACTCTATAACCATTATTGTTAAATAAGTCAATGGCGTTATTTAATCTATCAAACGATCCCATGTTGGATCCAAGCTTATTAACGAAGCAACCTTTACATTTAAACTCGCAGCCAGATAATACTTCACAATTAAATTGTACTTTGATTTCATGACCTTCATTAAAAGATAAATCAAAATCCTTATCGGCTTGTGCTGCACGTTTATTGTTAGTAACTATTCCCATGATAAACCTCATCATCATATAAACCAATCACATCTTTATTTAAGATGCATTCTTTTCTTCCATCAAACACAGTATCCATAATCATAGGAACCATTCTGTTTGCGCATATGTTTAAATATTTACAGCTTCCGCATTCTTTGTCAACGGATTTTTCAATTTGGCTATTGACAATCTCTTGCTTTTTGTTTAATATAGAATCAACTAAACTGTTTTCTTTTAGTACAACAAAGTCGTTCGTATGCAGCTGAGCATTCTCATATATGAATGGCGACATATACATATTGCCTTGGTGTAAGCTTACTACTGAATAATGAAAAGCTTTGTGTGAAACATCACCTTGCAAGAAATGGAATTTGTTTTTAAATCTATGTGGATCCGCAGCCAGTCGCGTTAACATATCATTCCATTCAAATAGTTTATCACCGTGTTTTGCACTATGATTAAACGAACGAACTACAGATGGCAGTACTTCTATAACTGTTTCGTATCTATCGCGAACATAATCAATCGCAGCATAAAGTATTCCTTCAACTCCTTGTACGATATTAGTAGCCATTGATATTTCAAAGTCTAAGGAGCTATTCTTAAACGTTTCAATTCTTTCATCAAGCGCAGCTACATAACTTTTATCAGTCATTAAACGATTTAGATCTAAAGCGATTTGTACATCCCATGCTTCAACGACATTACCCAGCGGTGAGTCCTCAATAGATTTAATCTTGCTTTCAATATCCTTTTCAGATAACGAACCGAGTATAGAACAGTTATGTTGGATATTTCTATTATCTTTTGGCATCATTAATATAGCATCTGCAAGCCTTGGGTTATTAATAATATCATCCAAATTCTCAGCACCATAGAAATCAGTTGGACCAATTACAATGTCGTCTAGTACAACGTCAGTCCTGTCTTTTAACTCATATGCTAATTGATGAAACAACGCAATTGATTTTGGGTTCCAATTACCACGACGTTTAACAAAACAGCCTGGGCACATATATGAACAACCTTCAAGTATTTCTAAATTAACTTGAATTTTATACTGACCCATACTGTCGATTGAAACGAACTCTTCACCACGCCCACCGTTCACATAATCTTTCCATTCGTTATTTAACATATGATATGTCCTTTAACCGTTTTAATTCTGGGTCGTCATCTTTAGTAACTAAAAACTTTTTACGATAACCTTGCTTGTCGTTTTCAACTGAGTAACCATCCCATTCATACATTGTTTGAGCTGGTGCATTGTAGTTATGTATATTATTTAGCATATTCTCTTTTGGCGCAATGCAGCGATCAACTCCAAGGTAATCCCTAAGCATAATGATTTTTCTATTATAACAACTAAAGAACAGCGGACAATCTTCGCACTCAGTTCCTTTTGCTCTTTCTATTTGTTTCTCTACCATAACATTAACATCATTAAAGTTATCTACGCGAAACATGCCATCATAGATAGCCATATTCTCGTACATAAACGGGCTAAGATACCATTCACCTCTTTTGTAATTAAGAACGGTGTAATTCATTCCTGCGTGGCTATGATCTACCATAATGTTATTGAGTTTTGATTCTCTGTGCCAAGTACTAAAGTATTCGTTAAATTCATCTAAAGTTTTTAATATAATATTAGCTTTGTGAGAACGAGAAACAGAAGGAATGAAATCTAGTATAGTATCAAATTCCTTTACTGCATGGTCGTGCAGCTTTTCGTAATCTATGCCATAGTCTTTAATGTTTACAACAAAGGTGTATGTTACTTCGTGTTCCAAGTTTTGATCTATAAACATTAATGCATTGCGAATATGATCTGAATATTCTTTAGTAAAAAACTTAGATGGATTGGTAGCGATACCAATTTCAATTTCAGTATTAATATCAACATTGTCTGTAATGAAATTACAAAACCTTGTAAGGTCTCCATCAATAAGAGTTGACACAAACGCAAGGATAGGATTGTTTTCGTTAATAATTTCTAACAAATCTGGCATCACTTCATAGAAGTTTTCTGATGCTAAAAAGTCAGTTGGGCCAATTAACATTTCATCAACTAAAATGCCTTGGTCAGTAATATTGCGAATAAAATCAATGGCTTGCTTGAGTTGGTTGACGTCACTAGAGTTCCCTCGGCGATGAACAAAGCATCCAGGGCACTTGTGGTGGCATCCATCTAGTACATCCATCTGGATTTTAACCGCGCTGACGGGCTTAGTTTGGGTCTCTGTGGTCATCTCATAATAGAGATTATTTTTAATTAGAGGCATACATGTATTCCTTTAAAGCAACACAACTGTTTAATCCTCGCGACTCCATATATAAATGTATATTACGTTCTGCGCAGCTCATCATATATTCACACCCATTACAATCGTCGACCTGTTGAGCATATTCTATATTATCATATAGTGTGTTAGCGTCCATAGTTGTTTCAAACTGCGGAGTTCTTTGTATGATAACATCGTATAGGAACGGGTTTAAATAAAGTTTGTTATTATAAAAGCTATAGTTTTGGCAGCCATATCCATTAAACTTTGCGTCAAAGAATGTATAAAGATTTAACCATTTATCATCAATCTTTTGTTCAACCATTTCGCGTCTAAAGTTTGCGAGGTGTTGGTCTACTTTACCGCGGGCATTCCTGTCAGTTAAAAAAGATGGTGTAATAATAACAGGCGCATTAAAGTCATCAAATACGCGTTGACATAAATCATTATATCCTATACGCTTAAACACATCTTTGTGATAATTAACTCTAAACTGAACAGAACCATATTTAAATAATTCTAAGTTTTTATAGAAATGGTCGTTATCTCCATCAAGGTACTTGTTTATATCCAACACGATTTTAAAATCAATGTCAGGTACTCGGTGAATGTTTTTATATAGCGACCATATCTTTGCAAGTTTATCTTTAACTTCGGCATATGGTTGTGTAAGAGTTGTTGTGAACCCAATAGCAGATATACCATACAATTTTTCCATGTATGGGTGGTTCATAATCTCATTAAAGTTTTCGGCATCAAATATATCAGTTGGGCCAACAGTTATTTCATCAGGATGATACGAGCCGTTAATTAAAAGATTATAAAGCGTTTCTAAATTATCTGCCTTAGTAAGGTTTTTCCTTGGGATGAAGCAACCCGGGCACATTTGGCTGCAGCCATGTAATATGTCCAAATTAATTTCTGTCCTTAAAAACTCCGTGTTTATAGGACTCTTATCTTCATCATAAGTATAGTACCCAGCGTAAGTGCTATTCAGGTGTACTAGCATTAGCTTCTATTTCAGCTTCTATTTCAGCTTTTAATTCAGCTTCTATTTCCTCAGAAGTTTTTGGCGGTACAGTTTCTACAGTTTGTAAAAAACCTTTAGGTAACATTCCTAATATGTTGTTAGTAATATTAGTTTGTGTTAATACGAAAAATAAATCTTTACCAAAGTAACTTGGTTTGTCATTAAATACTTGCTTATTATATGTTTTAGAAAATCCAAGCTTTTCACAAACTAAAAGAAATCCATCCCAACCATCAGTAATTAATCGAGCAATGTTAGGTCCGCAATTTGAAGGCACGTCTACTTCGCTAATTTCTTCAAGCGTTTCAGCTAATTCAAATTCTTTTTCTTTATTTTCATCTGATAGGTTTGAATAGAATGTGGTTAATACAAAAGGAATGATAGAAGAAATAGTTTCACATAGCTCATCAACTAATTCAATATTTTTATCTACGAAATCGTGCAGCTGATCTTTACTAAACATATCAAGTAGCTGTTCTTCATATTGTGTTAAAGGGTGCATGTGACGAGTTTTAATTATCATCACAATGAACCTTGATAGCACAGGACTATCAATTAAAAAATCAGATTTAATATATTCTATTAATAGATCACTGTCTATCGCAGAGAACGTAGTTTTAAAGTTTGTGTTCGCCAAATAAATGATGATATGTTTTGCAGTAAGCTTTTCTTTAGACTCAAGATAGTTTACAAACAATACAAACTTTTCATCTTCTTCTTTAACTTTATAAATCTCAACTAAGTTTTGTGGTGCTAATGGTAATACATAGCACTTCTTTTCTTCTTCGCTCATTTCAAATCACTTTCTATTATATCAAAGGGTATTTATGAATCAAATATGGAATTCTATTTTGTCTCTTAGAGAAAAACTGTACATCAGTGTTAATAAGTTGAAGATCAGCTGAAATATTATCCATATCAAAGTTACGTTCTAAAACCTTTTTAACGATAGGGAACACGTTATTGATTTCTGTATATAGATCCATGTACTCCCAACCATCAGCAGAAGCAGCGGCTTTATCTTGATGAACTTGAATAAAGGCAGCGTCATCTTTAACTTTATTCCATAATTCTTCTAATAAGTAAAACGCAACTGTGTAGTTACTCTTGTTGGCTGCGTTTACATATACATCTTTAAAGAATTGTTTCTTATCTGTAGCCCAACCGTTTTCTTCAGTTGCATTGGCATTCATATAATCAATAACAGACAAGATATATGCAGAGTAGTGGCGTCTTGATGTAAAGTGTTCCATAACATCTCTTGCCATTACTGGAGAATGGATAGTAAACTTTTCAACTATAAGACTGCGAACTTCAGCACAAGAATAATGATCGTTTAAGAAAAACAGCAAGTCATAGCTAAAGTTTTTACCGTTTTGATATGTGATAACCCACGGAACCGCACCTTCTGCATTTAAAACAGATAGAGCGTGACCTTGAACATCTTGCATGACAATTGAGTCGCTCATCATAGATAATACTTGATCTTGGCTGGTTACAGCTTCTAAATAATGCGCTGTGATAGCGTTAATGTCGTTTGCCGGCTCTGGGTAAAAACCTGAAGCACGTAGTAAGCCTGCGGTATAATGAGCAAACACAAACAGCATATCTTCTTCGTTCGTAAACATAACTATACGTTTATCACTGTTTTGAATCCACGCTGGGGTAGCAACATCTTCCCAATTTTCAAAATCCATGAACGTGGATGCATCAGATCTAACTGTATCAGCCAACCTCTCATATTCAATAGGTGCTAAATACGCGTCTTCCATGCTCGGGTGAACTACTGTTACTCTTCGCGGGGCTGCAGTATGATAAAACGAATTTAATTCGCCCATTACTGTTTCTACGTTTTGAGTGTTTGTAATATATTTTTTATTATTTAGATAGTATAAGCTCTGCCCAATCATGATATTGCTCCTAGTTTTTCCATTGCATCGTCGTTCCATGTCCAGTCGGTTGGGTTATATTGATCCAACACATCTTTGTTCATAACACAGCCGTCAATGTTTAAAGATTCTTGCGCTTCAAATATTAATCTACTTGCACACGCTACTGCGAATTTACAATCAGCACAATCGCTAACTTTACTCGATTTATTTATTCCCTTAGTCACAAGCTCGTTTTTGCGTTCTAATATTTCTTCAAACGTTAAGCCTGTAACATCTAGATTTTTATTACCTAAGAAAAATGCTTGCTCGTGCAGCATTACGTTTAGGTGTGTAGTTGGTCCATTCTCTCCTGGGACAATCGTAAGGCCAACAAAGTTAATTGAGTTACAATATAAGTTAGCCATTGACATGACGGTTTCCTGCGCGTTATCTTTATCAATAACTCTACCAAGGAAATCGTTCCATCCGAATAGATTTTTTCTTTGAATAATTTGGTTTGGTGCCCTAGCAAAAGCAGGGTTCATTTCTACAATAGTGCCATATTCGTGAACTGATTTTTGGACAATCTTATTATATGTTTCTTTATCAATCTTTTTGCCAACAACGTTAGAAGCTTGCAATGTCCAAGACCAATCCATTTGTTTTGGCGTGTTGTTTTTAAAGAACTCAACTTTTTCCATAACTGAATTAAAGTATTCATCATCGTTTAACATCTGCTCTACTCTACCAATTGGCATAATAAATTCGATAATCATTTCACGACGATACTTATCCTCATCATCAAGTACAGCAAAGATTTCTTTTACCTTATCCATAGTTGCTAAATCAAATTTAGCAGGCGCAGCTATACGAGCTCCAGTGTGTTCTCTCATAATCTCTTGGACTACTGAGTTATTTAATACTGACTCTGTATTTGTTGCAGTAAAGAAGTCTGTTGGACCAATAACAAATTCTCGTAGGTTAAGACCAGTTCTTTTTATGCCGTCAGTTAATTCTTTTGCTCTATCAATGATCATTTGGTTCATTGCAGGGTCAATATTTTTATCAACAAAGCAGCCTAAACATCCATGATTACACCCAGCTAAAACTTCCATTTGAATAAGAACATCAAATTTAGTAGCATCGGATGGAGCAAGGCTTTCTGGTCCAGAATATCTCATTTGCTTACAATATGATTTTTGCATTGACATGTTATCTTCTTCCTCTCGATGAATGGCAACTACTGTGGCAACTAGAGTGACAATAATAAGCATTGATTGTTCTGTTTGACATTCTACCTTCAATAAGATCAACCGTTCTTCTTACCAAGTCTTCTAGTGTGTCAACAATATCTTGTGGGTAAATAATATTACCTGAATTAATACCGCCATCAATATAGTTGTTGTAAACACCATTTGAAGCATTTACATACTCAAATCTGTGATAATACCATTGACCTCTAGTATAA
>OBOU01000030.1_pt1 | contig 16707 bp, 40 predicted proteins | sample 1494291 | NCBI WGS metagenome assembly OBOU01 (sample SAMEA3275627, study PRJEB22092) | marine metagenome | biome: ENV:00000447; feature: ENV:00002042; material: ENV:00002010 | collected 2014-06-20T10:30:00+00 | depth 20 m
ACACGAATTAATAGCGAGAAATTACTATGAACAGTATGCAAAAGTTTATTCTTAAGTTAAAATTCAAACTGATGATTCTTAAGATGAGAATAAAACCGCCAAAAACAGAAGTTGATAACTATAAGGGGTACATTTATGAAGAAGACGAAGATTAAATATGTTTTCGACGTCGATGGTACATTGACGCCTAGTAGAAAAAAGATGAACAAACACTTTGCGGTGTGGTTCAGTAAGTTTTGTGAAAAAAATGATGTGTACTTGGTTACTGGTAGTGATAGACCCAAGACTATAGAACAGGTTGGTGATTACGTCTACCACACATGCAAGCTAGTATATAATTGTTCTGGTAATGACGTGTATCATCGTGATCAGAACATGAGAAGAAATGAATGGAAGTTGCCAGACCTTGCAAGAACTTTTTTGATTAGTTGCGAATACGAAAGTCAGTTTGAATTGCGTACTGGCAATCATATTGAAGAACGTCCTGGGATGGTAAACTTTAGTGTCGTAGGACGTAATGCAAACGCAAAAGAGCGCAAAGCATATGTAGATTTTGAAAGAAACAACAACGAACGCAGAAAAATTGCAGACGCATTCAATATGATGTTTCCAGACCTTCGAGCCAATGTTGGTGGTGAGACAGGATTAGATATAGGACCCAAAGGAGCAGACAAATCACAAATTATGGTTGACTTTGAAGATTGTGAGGTACACTTTTTTGGAGATGCAATGGATGAGGGTGGCAACGATTACCCACTGAAAATTGCGAATAAATACGGTAAGAACTTTGCAGTCAAAGACTGGAAGGATACGTGGGATAAACTTAAAAAATTAGGAGAATAATATATGTTTACTATTGAAATGGATTGGGATGAAACCTCGCTAACTATCTTAGACTCCACAGGAAACCACGAAGATGTTCAATTCCTGATTTATGATGATGTTGTTTATATTCGTCAATGGGATCAAGACGGGAATTGTTTTTCTTTGATTGAAATGTCACCAGAACAGTTTAACGAAATGAATGCGGCAATGCACTTACCAGAAGGTGCTTATTTAATGGGGGGTACAGACGATGATTGATATTTACGGAACACCAACATGTTCATTCTGCCTTAGGGCTACGAAAGTATGTGAGCGTATGGGACTTGAGTACGAATACAAAGATATTACCTACACCAAGTATAGAGATGAGCTTGACAATTTGCTCACTGAAGGATATAATACTGTACCACAGATATTTCGATATGGAAACCATATTGGTGGGTATAACGAACTTGTATCTGAGCTTGAGAACACTTCTGGTGGATTTGGTGATGGAAAACTATAAGGAGAATATATTATGAAAACAACTATGGTTGATCCACCAAGTGGATGGAAGTATGGCTTCCCTAAAGCGTTACCAAATCCTCTGCCCCAACCTTGGAGTCTTACTCTTTGGTTGATTTCAGAGGGCTACCCAGAGATCGAACTAGCTAAGCATGGTGATTTCTTTCAATACGTTAGAATGTGGGAAGTAGACAACGAAGACCCAAATGACGTAGATAAAGTGGCAGGGCGTGGTTATGATTAATCTTGATGATGTAACTCGCGTAGAGGTTATTGATAACAACGGAAGATCATACACAAAACATAATGTTGAGCGTGTATGGCTTTCGTTGCAAGATGATAATCGAACTCTAAAGGTCATGGTAACCTTTGAGGATGAAGAGGAAATATGCATTGACTGAGGTATGGACATTAGTATTCATAAATCTTATGTTTAATGGAGAATACCACGAACCCACAGTAGAAGGTCATTGGACTTATGATACTATGATAGAGTGCTTTGAAGCACGATCTGTACTTGGGTTGCAGATCAGTGGAGAGCATGGAACATTTCCTAAAGGTAGCCAAGCAGTCTGTATTCCAAGGGTTGTTGAACCAACATTATAAATAACTTCATAACATCATGGAGTTTATATTATGTGGCACTACAAAGGTAAAGAGTTTACGTCTGAGATGATTGGGGAATACATTGGTTTCGTGTACCTCATCACAGACAAGTCTAACGACAAAAAATACGTTGGAAAGAAACTACTGAGGTCTGTTCGTAAGTTGCCACCTCTCAAGGGGTACAAGCGAAAGCGTACTGTTATAAAAGAGTCGGATTGGAAAACCTATTACGGTTCTTCTGAGGCTGTACAGCTTATGCTTGAAGAAAAAGGTGCTGACAACTTCCACAGAGAGATACTAACTTTGTGTATGAAGAAAGGCGAACTTGGCTACCTTGAAGCTAAGTATCAGTTTGAGCATGACGTACTACTGCGTGATGACTATTACAACGGTATCATTAACTGCAAAATTCATCGTAGTCACGTAAAAGACTTGACATTTCTAATAGAGTAGTGTATTCTGTTAGAAATTCTAGGAGTCATGGTGATATGAAAATACAAAGAAAAAGTGCCTACAGCGGCAAAGTTCGTTCTAAAGATATACCAGTAGCCCCAGATGATTGGGCTTTGTATGAAACAGGAATGGTTTGTATTAGCGAAGCCATGCCATATCTATCAGATAGAGATCGTGAGTTTATCTTATCTGGCATAGTAGAGGGTGAATGGGAAGAAGCATTTAAAGAAGAAAGTGATACTGCATGATTATATTATTCAACGGACCGCCAGCATCAGGCAAAGATTGCGCGGCTGATTATTTTAAAGATAAAGGATATAAACACCTTTCCTTCAAGTATCAATTATTCAAAGAAACCTTTAAGTATTTTGATGTGAGTGAAGATTGGTTCATGACTGATTACGACAATCGTACTGTTAAGGAACATCCATCTCTTCATCTTGGGGGTTTCTCTCGACGTGAAGCTATGATCCATGTATCAGAAAATGTTATCAAACCAAAACGTGGACTAGATTACTTTGGTAAAATGGTAGCAGAAGAGATAGACCCAAATAAAGATTATGTTATATCTGATGGTGGGTTCTCACATGAGTTGTTTCCTATCATAAATAAAATTGGAGCTAAGAATTTCGTACTTGTACAGCTTGTACGTGATGGGTGTGATTATTCAACAGATAGCCGTAGATACTTTAATGGTAATATCGTGCGTGAATATGTCATTTCATCAAGAACTGAGATTGACACTAAATACATGCAAGACTACAAGTTCGACGTAAGGACACACAGAATACACAATAATGGAACTATTGCAGACTTGCATAACGCTCTAAGCGCAATACATAAAGAGGAAACGAATGTCAAAGTCAAAGAAAGAGCATAGTGCTGAGCCAAAGGCAATAACAAAGGATTCACAATCGATGTTCTATGAGAATCCATACGATGTTGAAACTTTTTTTGAAGGAATGGAAATAGCAGGGCGATATGATAAAGAACTACTCTATGTAGATCGTTTCATTGCCAACCTAAGACTAGACCCACTCCAAGATGCGGCTGACGTGGTTTTTAAAGTTCTAAGCAAAGACTTAGGTTTGGTTAAATTCGTACCTAAGTAGTAAGTGACTAAAGCAAATAAGAAAGATATATTATGGAAACTATTAACCAAGCGTACAAAGATGGCGTAATCGCCAACCTAAAAGAAAACACTTGCGAAGTGACTTTCAACAAGCAAAATGGTGATGTGCGCGTAATGCAGTGTACACTTATGGCAAGCGTATTGCCACAAGCTTCCAAAGACGAACCCCTAACACAGAAAAAAGTTCGCGCCGTGAGCGAAGAAGTTTGCGTGGTGTATGATGTGAAAGCCCCAGGTTGGCGTTCATTTCGTTGGGATTCTGTAACTGATTTTAAACTATTGTAATTCGGAGAATTAATAATGAGCATGATTCATAAAGGACATATTGTCGAAAGCGAACAATCTAAGAACGCTAACGGTGGTACAGAGATGATGCGTAAGCGTCTATTAGACAACGTGGACTTTGACCTGTTGAGTGATGTAGCTATTCACTTTTCAAGACCAAGACACGTACCAGCAGATGTCAATAAGAATATTCTATACTGCCATGATCTAGCACAAGACCCAGAAAATGCGGTATTGCGCAATGAAAAGTGGAAACAGTTTGACCATTTTGTGTTTGTTTCGCAGTGGCAACGTGATCAATATATTGCGATGTATGGACTTCCACACTCTAAGTGTTCTATCATTCAGAACGCCGTAGAGACTGCCTACGAGCCAAGAGAGAAACCGACTGAACAAATTCGGTTTATTTACCATACAACGCCTCACAGGGGCTTAGAATTGCTCTATCCAGTATTTGACGCACTGACTAAGGTGCATGATAATATTCACCTAGACGTTTTCTCTTCTTTTTCTATCTATGGATGGGAACAGAGAGACGAACCATACCGTGAATTGTTTATGGAATTGACAGATCATCCCAACATTACCTACCATGGCGCACAGCCTAATGAGGTAGTTATGGAAGCGTTGGAAAATGCACACATCTTCTTGTATCCATGTATTTGGCAAGAGACGTCGTGCATTGCAATGATCGAAGCTATCCGTTCTAGTGTACTTTGCATTCACCCCAACATTGGTGCTTTAGGTGAGACAAGTGCTAACGCAACTATTCAATACAACTACAACGAAGATAAGTCTGCACATGCTAATATTGCTTACGCATATGCCAAGCAAGTTCTTGACATCCAAAAAGATGATCCAAACTTTCTTACTAAGATGACAACAAGCGATAGAGCGCAGTTGTATCCTCATAGTATTGATATATTTAAGAGCAACTGGACAAAACTGTTGCTGGAACTGAGGGCTAATGGCTGATATCATAGAGTTTCCCAAGCAGAAAAGGCTTGGTAGCCCACCTCAGAGTGAAGATGAACTTGAAGAACAAGTAGCAGACTTCAGATATGGTTTGGCTGATCAAGTTTCAGAACTGATATGGCAAAGTGTATTAACTGAACTTATTAGAAGTGGATGTGATTTTGGTGATGATCCATCAGAATACTTCCCTTCTATAGTTCTTGTTTTGGAAACAATTAAATCACTACATCTACTGAGCCAAGGATTGCACCACCCTCTACAAGACTTTGCGAACGATGCGATAGATTTGGACGAATATCACGAAGAGGTAGATAAAATACTTGACAATGAGGAAGATATAGATTAGAATGATCTATAAACAAAACAAAGAGAAATATAATGGCAATACTAATGGACTTCAATCAGGTTATCCTTGCTTCGCTTTTTCAAGCAGTAGGTAACCATACGAACATTGACATTGATGAAAACGTCATTCGTCATATGTTCTTGAACTCAGTACGGATGAACCGAAAGAAATTTCATAACGATTATGGTGAGATAATTATTTGTGCTGATGGCAAAAACACATGGAGACGCGAGGCGTATCCGTACTATAAAGCTAATCGCAAGAAGACACGAGACAAGTCTGATCTTGATTGGAATAATGTTTTTAATATTATGAACGTTATCCGTGATGAGATGCGAGAATTCTTTCCGTATAAGGTAATCCATATTGATCACTGCGAAGCAGATGACATCATTGGTACTATTATTCACAATGAAGGTACGACGATGAACACAGGCGCTGAAAAGTACCTTGTACTGTCTGCCGATAAAGACTTTATTCAACTACAGACGTATGCGAATGTTGATCAATATGATCCTATCCGTAAGCGTTGGTTGAGTGACAATAACCCCACGCAGTTCCTTGAGGAACATATCATCAAAGGTGATAGCGGTGATGGTGTACCTAATATCCTATCGCCTGACAATTGTTTGGCTGTTGGAGAACGACAGAAGCCTATGACACAGAAGCGTATGGCTTTATATAAAGGCACTAGTGAGAATATGGATGAGGAAACTATCGCAAGATACAATCGGAACAAAAAGATGATTGACTTGAATGAAGTACCTCAGAACTATAAAGATATGATCATGGCTGAATATAACAAAGAGGAAACCGTTGGACGATCACAGTTGTTCAGCTTCTTTATTACCAAGAAACTAAAAAACTTAGTTTCAGATATACAGGACTTTTAAAATGGCAGTAAGACGATCTATTTCAGAAATCGTAAATCATGTACAAACACTCGACTCTAAGAGCGAAAAGATCGCATGGTTGCGCGAAAATGACAGCCAACCGTTGCGAGTTGTGCTAAAGAATATATATGATGTAGGGGTAAAGTTTTTAGTACCAGATACACCCCCACCTTGGAAATATAATGAGTATGAAGATGAGGCTAAGGCATTACTGTATGGAGAGGCGCGAAGACTTAGAATCTTTGTTGAGGGTGGCGGTTATGACACTCTGAAGCCAATGAAACGCGAACAGTTGTTCATCAGTTTATTGGAAGACATTGACAATAGTGACGCTGACTTACTGGCAAACCACATGATATCACACAAGTCTGTTAAAGGACTTACAAAGAAAACCTTAATGGAAGCATTTCCAGAATTAATCGAAGAGTAGTAAACAAATATGGCAAAGACCTTTAAAAGATTCCGCGAAGATTACGATGAAGAATGGGGAACAGGTGACGATGCAGTTGATGACAAAGAGTATCGGATGAAACAACGCCGTGATCGAAAGCGGCTAAAGCGTGAAGAGAAACAAGCAAACTTCTCTGATAAAAAAGACGATTAAGAAAGATATATATTATGATGATGAATGAAAAAGTAATATATGGAATTGCTATTACAATTGGTATTGTATTAGTTGGATGGTATCTTTACCATATTTGGTCTGATTGCTTGGAAGAAAACTCTGTACTTACATGCATGAGGATGTTGAATAGATAACTTCGTCACTAAAGACGATTAGGAAAGTATTATATTATGATGATGAATGAAAAAGTAATAATGGTAGACTGTGATGGTGTACTACTCGAATGGACATACAGCTTCTTTAGATGGATGGAGAAACAGGGATACAAGCCTGTAGACCCAACCATCTCTACTTACTGTATGGGTTCAACGTTTGGAATTACACCAGAAAAGGCGCATGGATTGATTGAGTATTTCAACCAGTCAGCGGCTATTGGGTGGTTAACTCCATTCCGTGATGCTGTTAAGTATGTTCGCAAACTAAACCAAGATCATGGTTACGTATTCCATGTAATCACATCTCTATCAGATGACATCTATGCAGGTAAGCTACGAAAGAAAAACCTTGAAGCCGTGTTTGGTCGAAAGATTTTTGAAGAAATTATCTGCCTACCGTGTGGTGGTGATAAAGATGAGGCTCTTGAACCATATCGTGATAGTGGTTGTTGTTGGCTGGAAGATAAACCAGAGAATGCCGTACTTGGTGCAGAGATGGGCTTGAACTCATATCTCCTAACCTCAAACCACAGTAAAGATTTTTCTCACCCAAATGTAACAAATATTAAAAATTGGCGTGGTTTGTACGACTCAATTGTATAAATACATGTATGGAAAAGTAAGGAGCGTTAATGCCTACCTATAGTTTTGAAAACAAAGAAACACATGAACAGTTTGAAGAGAGTATGCCTTGGGCAGACTTAGAGCATTACCTAGAGACTAACCCTAAAATCAAACAAATTTTTACAAAGTTTCCGGGGTTCGTTGACCCGTACCGTCTTGGGCGAATAAAGCCTGATGACGGATTTCGTGATGTATTAAGAAATGTAAAACATCATCATAAAAAAGATAACATCAACACATGGTAAATTCCTGATCTTGAGTTATCACTAGGAGGTTTCATGACAAAACAGCGCAGATTATCTCGCAAAGAAAAGCGTAGACTAGACAGAGACAGTGAGCATTTAGTAAGCATTTTGAACCAAAAGTTTGCAATGCGACAAATTTCACCGTTAACAGACTCTCAGTCGGTACTATTCAACTCTTATAAAGAAGGAAAAAATCTCGCCGCAGTAGGTACGGCTGGCACAGGTAAAACGATGTGTGGTATGTATCTAGCAATGCAAGACGTCATGACGAAACACGAATACGAAAAGATTGTTATCATTAGATCAGCAGTCCAAACCAGAGAGCAAGGATTTATGCCTGGTTCTCAAGCAGAGAAGGCGGCTGTGTTTGAAGCGCCGTATCAAGACATCGCAAATGATTTATTTGGACGAAAAGATGCCTATCAAATTATGAAACAAAAAGGCATGATTGAGTTCATGACATCCTCATTTGTTCGTGGATTGACTTTTGACAACGCAGTCATCTTAGTTGATGAGTGTCAGTCTATGACATATCACGAACTAGACACAATCATTACACGTGTTGGTGAATCGTCAAGGATCATCTTCTGTGGAGACACAGCACAAGATGATTTGGCAACTAACCGCAACAGGGCAGACATTTCTGGTCTTGGCGACTTTATGAATGTTCTTAGTAGCATTCCGTCATTCCAGACAATCAAGTTCACGGTAGATGATATTGTTCGCTCTGGTTTGGTCAAAGAATACATCATTGCCAAAGAAAAGATATTGGAAGCCGCGTAATGCCCGAAGCCGCTAGAGGAGATGCAGTAGAGACTGTAGATACAGTACACGTAGCCGTTGGGGATGCAAACCCTAACGATGGTATCGCTTGTGATGCGGCTCCGACTACGACATCTACTAATGTTTGTAGTGGCAAAGTTTTTGCAGAAGGTACTGGCGTTGTTCGAAAGGATGACGCCGTTACCGCCCACACATTCCCCGGATGCGAAACTCACACTCCAGGATTATCATCTTTTAGTTCTAAAGTTAAGATAGAAGGTAAAGGTGCTGGACGTAAGGGTGATACCTATTTGTGTGGCGCAGAAATCACATCTGGATCAGGAAAAGTAAATATTGGTGGATAAATAGTTTTTTCTGTGTTATAATAGAGAATCAACTAAAGGATATATTATGTTTAATCATGTGAAGCACGATGTGGTACTACCCACGTTGACTAGAAAAACAACCGAAGGTGGTCGAAGGTACTTCACACCAGAAGGTAATGCATACCCATCAATAACCACCGTGTTAGGTATATTGAGCAAAGAGGGTATCCTTGCATGGCGCAAGAAGGTTGGTGCAGAAGAAGCCAACAAAATATCCAGACAAGCATCAGTAAGAGGTACAGCAGTCCACAAGTTGGCTGAGGACTATCTGAACAATGAACCAAACTGGAAAGAAGGCGCAATGCCAACTAACCTATTCTCATTCGAAGACATTAAGAAGATCATGGATAAGCGTCTGGATAACATCTGGATGCAAGAGGTATTCTTATATAGTGATCGTCTCAAGACTGCTGGGCAGGTTGACTGTATTGCAGAGTTCGATGGGCAGTTGTCTATTATTGATTTCAAAACATCTCGAAAGCCAAAGAAAGAAGAATGGATTACAAGTTACTTCATTCAAGCATCTTTCTACGCCGCCGCTTTCTATGAGAGGACAGGAATACCTATTAAACAGGGTGTGATCTTAATCACAGTAGATGGATCAGAGCCTCAAGTTTTCAAGATAAATACATACGATTATTTACAACACTTCTTAAACGTGCGCAAAGAGTACAAAAAACAAAAAGGAATATAATATGAGAGAGAAAATGATTAATGCTATGATCCAACATGCGATTGGGCATGTCGAAAAGCACAAAATGAATGTAGAAGTATATCTAGCCAACCCAGCGGGTATTGGTGAACATCCTGATGTATTTGAAGCCATGGAACAAGAGATCATGGAAATTGCCAAGTACCAAGATGTGTTAGATATGCTAGAAAAACATTTTTAAAACAAAGTTGTTGACAAGGTTTGATAGATTCGCTATAAATTAAGAGTAAGTTAAGAATCAAACGAAAGAGAGAATGACATGACTGCTTTTACAAATGAAAACCTAGACTACCACGGTGGTTACTTGATGTTTCGTGGCGCTTATGAAGGTCAGCCAGTTTATGAAAACAAGCCAACTATTCACCCTACTCGTGTGGGCAAAGGTATTGACTTGTTCATCGCTCGTTTTAAGTACAGTGGTACTCCTATCACTAAAGCAAAATTTGTTAAAGAGTTGAAGGCAAATTGGACTGTTGAAGAATACGCCGCTAAACGTGCCGAAGGTTTGACACCACACGCTATCATCGAAACCAAAAACCCAACATGGTCTAAGGACATCATTGCTAAGTGGAAAGCTAAGAAAGGAATGTAATGCGTTACATCATCATTGACCCAGACGAAGGAATTTTTCTGGGTACAAGAAAAGATGAAGAAATGGGTGGGATGGGAATGTTGTTCTCATCTCACAATTTTTTATACATCACCAGAGCAACTTGTTGGAAGACTAGGCAAGAAGCCACATCTTACATGTACAGACACATTAAACGTCATCTGGAACATTGTTTCGTGGCAGAGATCGATAGCGATACCAAAGAACAATTCGTTAGTATTCCAGATATATGTAGGTCTGGTTTTGGTGGTTATGCTTGGGACATGATAGATGTCATGCACACCCCTAGTGAGGCTATGCATTAGGGGTTGACATAGGTTTGTTTTGATTCTATAAAGTAAGAGTAAGTTAAGAATCAAACGAAAGAGAAAAAAATGTCAATTAATTATGTTTCAGCCGATAATAGTGGTCTTGTTTTTAGCATTGAATGTGCAGACCAAGGTTCAATAGAGTGTAGAGCCGACACTGTAGAAGACGGTGTGTATTGGGTCAATAAGTACGGCATCGACAACAATGAATTGTACTTCTCTTCTTCAATGGACTTTGCGACTGAAGAAATGTTTGAAACAGACATGGGCGCTAAAATCATGTTTGAAGAAATTGTTGCTCAATCACAAAATTATAGTTGACATCTACAAAAACTATGTTACATTAATATATGTAATGAAAACAAACTTAAAACCTTGAAAGGGTTATATCATGGCACACGAACTTGAAATGATTAACGGCGAAGCACAAATGGCGTATCGCGCAAGCAACGGTCTTCCTTGGCATGGACTAGGAACACCAGTAGGTGATGACATGTCACCACAAGAGATGATGGAAGCCGCCAATCTTAATTGGGGCGTAGAGAAGGTTAATACCTACTTCCGCTTCAAAGGTGACAACATCGCTACAGGTCAACAAGCACTAGTACGTGAGACAGACGGTAAAGTTCTAACACAAGTAGGTAAGAACTGGAACCCTGTACAGAACTCAGAAGCTTTCGACTTCTTCACAGAGTTTGTTTCTAACGGTGATATGGCTATGGACACTGCGGGTTCTCTTAAAGGTGGACAGATCGTATGGGCTATGGCTGATGTGAAGGACGGTTTCTCACTCTTTAATGGCGACGAAGTGAAAGGCTACTTGCTCTTTTCAAACCCACATATGTACGGTAAGTCAATCGATATCAAATTTGTGATGGAGCGTGTAGTATGCAACAACACTCTTGCAGTAGCGTTGAGTGATGATCGTCAAGCTTCTGTGCGTGTCAACCACCGTACACAGTTCAATCCAGAGCGTGTGAAAGAAATCCTTGGTGTTTCTCACAACAAAGTAGAGCAATTCAAAGAAGCCGCTGAGTTCCTTGGTAGCCGCAACTACAAGCGTGAAACCCTTGAGAAGTTCTTTGGTAAAATCTTCGGAGAGTCTACTCGTGAAGACCAGACACTTTCAACTACAGCACGTCGTGCAATGGAAGTGACTGAGAACCAACCGGGTGACAACTTTCGCCCAGGGACATGGTGGAATGCTTATAACGCAGTGACATACATGGCTGATCACGAGCTAGGACGTTCTGCTGATACACGCATGACTTCTGCTTGGTTTGGTAATAACGCAAACCGTAAAGTTAAAGCCCTTGACTTGGCATTGGAAATGGCTGATGCGTCTTAAAGTGACAGATGTAATACTAATTGGAGTAGCCTTAGGGCTACTTCTAATCTGGATTGACCCTTTAATGATTATTCGTGGAATAAATTAAATGAATTATACTATGTTTTTTATGGCATCACACTTAGGTGGCGCTATAGCATACCAAAATACTGGTGACACAACGTACCTCTATTTAAACTTGGCTGTAATGGGATACGCATTATTCCAATTCATCAAGGTATGTGTCTTAGTTCTTAGCCCAAATTGGGACGTTGAACTGGCGTATGCTCAGCACATCCCAGATAGTTGGAAGCTTTTACACAACGCGACCCAAGCATTATCTGTCTATATGTTCTATGTAGCAGGATGGACTTTTGTTTCGGGTTTTTCTGCCCTTTACCTTCTTGTTGTGGCAATTTCACTTATTATCACTATGAGTAACGTAAACTTGGGTGACATCGAAGGAGACGACGAATGAAGATACTTATCATGGGTCTGCCAGGTAGTGGCAAGAGTACCCTTGCAAAGCCCCTAGCAGAGCTTCTGGGGGGCGTGTGGGTCAATGCTGACATCATACGAACAAGCTACAACGATTGGGACTTTTCGCCAGAAGGGCGCATCAGACAAGCAAATCGTATGAAGCATTTATCAGATGGAATTGTAATGGCAGATAGAGTTGCAGTAGCTGACTTTGTTTGCCCCACAGAAGAAACAAGATCACAGTTCAATCCAGACTTTACAGTATGGATGGATACTATTTCTCGTGGTAGATTTGAAGATACGAATGATATGTTTGAGCCACCTTGGATGGTAGACTACCATGTAGAAAAATGGTTTACTAATACCCCAGATGTCTTGCATAAAGTAGTGGAACGGTATGTGGCAATTAAAAATGGAAAAACATGGGAAGGAGAACTGTAATGGTTGACGTAATTAAACAAAACTTCGAAAGATTTGATGGTGAAAATCCACATGTGTTTGAAGCATTCAAAAAGTTCGCAACGCAAGTTAAAGATACTGGAAAGAATAGCTATTCTGCCAAATCAATTTTTGAGCGTATGCGTTGGCACTCAGAAATCGAAACAGTGGGGGAGTCTTTTAAGTTGAGTAATAACTATACGGCTCACTACGCAAGAAAACTGATGAATGACTGCCCAGAGTTTGAGGGTTTCTTCAGAACAAAGGAGCTTAGAGCTTAATGTTTGATTATAAGAAACCAACAGTACAAATGCTAGGACGTTGGCAACCTTGGCACGATGGTCATACAGAGCTATTTAAGAAGGCTCACGCTATCACTGGACAAGTTGTTATCATGGTACGTGACGTATTCAACTACGATGGTGACGCAGGCGCTGGGCGCACTGCTGAGCAAGATGACAACCCCTTTGGTATGATTGACGTCATTGCTAACATCGAAAGAGGACTAGCCCCACACGGCTTCCATAACGGTCACCAGTACCTTATCTTAGAGGTTCCTAACATTGTTGATATTAGCTATGGACGTGGTGTAGGATACACATTCACTGAGCATGACTTGGGTGAAAATGTGCATAATATCTCTGCAACTAAAATTCGTAAACAAATGAGAGAAGAAGGAAAATTATAATGGCAAATTATGTAAACTTTACGGTAAACTTTGATCAAATCAACGAAGCCGCAACAGCAAAACTAAAAGAGCTTTATGCTCGTATTCGCAATGAAGAAGGCAGTCACGCATGGTTCAGTGACATGTTCGTTGAAGGTGACTTGACTTATGAAGATACAGGCAAGTATGAATGGACAACTGCAAATATCGGACCTAAGTGGTGTTACCTTGAAGAATTTGATGAAGATTCAATGCATGGAACAAGCGCATGGTGTTACCCAGAAGAAGGTATTTTCAAACTTTTGGAAATCCTAGAAGAAACTGATCCAGACATTATCACTTCTGTTACATACGAAGATGAAAACCCTAACTTTGTTGGATGTTCTATTTTAGAAGGTTCCATACAAATTGATTGTTTGGAATATGATTACGAGGAAATCATTGAAGTTGTCATTGGAGATTCTGAAATTCTAAATGAAGATTCATGGAATTCAGATGATGAAGAATGGGTAGATGATGAAGCCGAAGATGTCTTTCAAGAAGAATTGTGGGAAGCTATCCACATTCGTATGATGGAAGTGATCACACCCACTGTGGAAATGTGCCTAGAAGAACAAGCCAACCGAAAAAAACAAGCTGAACAAATAGGGGGTTGACACTATACGAATCATAGGCTATACAGTATAGGTAACAACAAAGAAAGAGATCGTCATGCACACGAAAAACAGTTATTTCTTTGAGTCAAAAGAAGAAGCGCAAAAGTATATGGAAGGGTTTAATATGCCAAATACTGGACGCCCTGACCGTGACACATATGTAACAGGACCTTTTGCGCATGATAGTGGTCACGAAGTTGGCGACCCAAACCACCAAGTCGGGTTTTCTGTCGAAGTTGAAATCTATAAGTAGGAGATAAATCATGTATAAGTCAAATCAACAAGAACTATTTGGTGAAATGAACAAAGCCTTTGATGTTGCTGTTTGGAACGTCAGTAATTCAGAAAAGAACGGTCACGGTATTGATTGGGATTTAGTTCAATCTGAAGTTTGGTCTAAGGTTGGTAATTTCATCTCTGCCACGAACCAAGCCCCTTTGGCGACATCATGGTTCGATTGGTCTGTGGAAGAACATATTAAAACAGTAGGGGGATAATGTCACTAGAAGCATTCTTCGAAGAAGAAAAACCAAAGTGGGGTACGTCTGTGGAAAAGCAGACGTACCTTCGCATCAAACTCTGCATAGCCGCATATGCTTATGAGGTAGAAAACTCTGAGATAATGTCGGATGCAGAATTTGACAATAAATGTTTGGAAGTCGATGCATCCATCGATACTGGTCATGAGGTAATGGATAGGTTCTTTCGAGAACAATTTGATCCCTCAACGGGACAGTGGATACATCTACATCCAGAACTAGATAAGGTCAAACAGACCTATAACAAATACTACAACCCAAAATAAGGAATATATTATGAACACTGGAACAACTGAAACAATCCTATCTGACTCATCACAAGAAGTTTATTCTGTGACTGCTTCCGAGCTACGCTCTTTTGTTGAGCGTGTTGAAACTCTTGATGCTGAGAAAGCCGCAATCGCAGATAGCCAGAAAGAAGTATTGCAAGAAGCAAAATCTCGTGGGTATGAAGGTAAGATCATCCGTAAGATCGTTTCAATCCGCAAACGTAATCGTGACGATGTTGACAATGAAAACGCCGTAACACAAATGTATATGGAAGCGTTGGGGATGTAAAACCTTCAGAATAACACATAAATAAGGGGGCGTCAAGCCCCTTTATTGCTATGGAGAATATGATGAAAAGCCAATATGAGATAGTCGTTCCGTATCAACAACAACAAGAGTCCAATGAACCACAATTGCAAAGTGCAGAAGATGGTCATAGATATGCTATGTTTGTTAAGGGGAATGATCACTTAAAGAATGGCAGAACATATTGCTTCAAAGATGAAGATGGAAATTACGTAAGTACATTCGTCAGTCAGTATTCCAATATCATTGAAAACAACCTAGAACCACGAGTGAAAGATGGTGTCCTTGCTTTACACAAAAAGGGATATCTAACCTTTACGAGTTGCCAAGGTCATGATGATTCAAAGCATCGATATATTGGTGTAGTATTCAACACCACTGAACAGAAGCAAGAATTTGTTTCTGAAATGAATAAATTAGAATGTGATATACATTGGTATGATAACACGATTAATACTGTAGAAAGACCTTGCAAGGAAGTGCCTTGGTGGAGTGATGGTGGTATCACATTACATATTGTTTATGATGATATGCTATTCCACGAAGCACCTCAACAACGTAGACGTGATAAGCCATACACTGATATGGATTTGACAAAATTTTGGAATATACAAACCTGTAGGAATTATCAACACTACGAATGTATCGTATTTTCGTTTGGGTATCCTATGGTTGAAGAAACATTTTGGAAAACACTTAAGAAGCGTTTCTTCTACAAGCAAAGCAAAGTTGAAGACGCATATGATGACTTTGTTAGTAAAGCTGACAGATTAGCAGATTACTTAGCTTAGTCTTCTATGTCGTGAAGCCAAGTTGTTCTGGTTTCCCAAACCTTTTCGAAATCTTCTCTACAAGTAGGTAGTCTTTCGTGGTTGTTCCAAAGTCGCTTAAAGTAACTGTCGTATACAACACGCATTTCATGTAGGCTATATCCAGTAGGAAATAAGTGACCCTTAACAGCATAGAACACTTCGTTTATTTTCTTCAGTTCTTCTAAGTCCATTGAATTTTCCAATCTACTAAATAAACGTGTATCGCGGAATTGCCGTTCCCATACACACTATAAAACATAATACGGAGTTTACAGCATATGTCTATTTATATCGATCCCATTGGCGAGTCCTTGGGACTAAAACCTATTCGAGAATACTTTCCAGATTACGATTTTGACCCACCAGTACCAGAAGATTCTATCTACAGATGGGGTGGTAGAGAAACTGGATGGAACCATACAGAAGAGACTAAAGAGTTAATACGTGAAAAGGGTATGGGAAATACCAACGGACGTACTAGTGGATATACTCTATCTGATGAGTTTAAAGAGAAGCGTAGAGTTATTATGACAAATAATAATCCTATGGACAACCCTGAGTCTGTAGCCAAACTATCAACCACAATGAAGGTAAAGAAGAAGTGTCCTCATTGTGATATGATGGGTAATCCTGCTACATTAGCACGTCACATCAAAGCACGTCACGCATAAAAAAAGGGAAGCCCGAAGGCTTCCCTAGTCGTATCGTTATCCGATATCTTGTTTTTAGAACAAATTGGTTACTTTTACGCGACGGTAGTATTCGT
>OBOU01000040.1_pt1 | contig 14794 bp, 14 predicted proteins | sample 1494291 | NCBI WGS metagenome assembly OBOU01 (sample SAMEA3275627, study PRJEB22092) | marine metagenome | biome: ENV:00000447; feature: ENV:00002042; material: ENV:00002010 | collected 2014-06-20T10:30:00+00 | depth 20 m
ATGTACGGAAAAAAAGAATCACCAGCTAAAATGAGTTACGGAAAATCACCAGTTAAAATGAAAGGATCTTTTGTGTCCAAACACGGTGCTTCACCTCTACAAAAGAAAGGTTGTAAAAAGAAGTATTAATATGGCTTTTAAGAGCATTAGCCCTAAACAAGTCCCAATCTTTGGGATCTAAATCACCTCTACTCAATCTTAACCCCTCCAGAAGGTTGCAGTTAATAAAACATAAACTGCCATTAATTCTAAACGCCCAATTAGCATTCCTGCAGCCAATAACCACTTTGCAACATCATTCAACCCTGAATAATTACCATCTGGCCCAATTTCTGTTCCTAAACCAGGACCTATATTTGCTAATGAGGCCGCAGCTCCTGAAATAGAGGTTACTGCATCTAATCCAGTCATTCCCAAAGCGACTGACAAAATTGCAAGTGTAACCATAAATAACACAAAAAATGCCATTACTGAGCTAATAATATCTTCAGCTACAGGTTTCTTATTATATCGAGGCTGAAAAATTCCATTTGGGCTATGAATTCGTTTTATTTGTGCACTCACTGATGCAAAAAGTAATTGAAATCGGAATATTTTAATTGAACACGTAGTTGAGCCAGCACAACCTCCAATTAATCCTATCAAGAAAAAGAATGTAATTGGAAAGCTTCCCCATTGTAAATAATTATCGCTAGCAAAACCAGTCCCAGTTAATATTGACACACCATTAAATGCTGCTTTTCTAAGAGCAAATTCATAGGAATTCGTGACAAAGTTAATTTGCCATATAATCAAAATAAATGTTACGATTCCTGCAGTAATCAAAAAAGTTCTTACCTGTGAATCAGAAACAAAAGACTTCAGAGAACCACCTATAAGCTGCACATATCGAACAAACGGCAATGCCGCTAATATCATAAATATTACTGCAACATATTCAACAGCGACACCCATATTGCTAAATGAAGTATCATAATTTGCGAACCCACCAGTTGCGATAGTCGTCATCGAATGAACTAGCGCATCAAAGAATGACATTCCTGCCATTGAATAAGCAATCAAGCATAATACTGTTAATGTTAAATAAATTATTGAAATAGATCGCGAAATTTCAGCCGCCCTTGGTAGTATTTTACCAAATGTATCGAAACCTTCTGTTCGAAATATTTGCATACCCCCAACACGCAATACAGGCAAAAAAACCATTGCAACTACTACAACCCCTATTCCTCCAAACCATTGCATCATTCCTCGCCATAAAAGCAATCCACGTGGCAATGTATCTAATGAGGATAACACTGTAGAGCCTGTTGTAGTAAAACCTGACATCGCTTCGAAGAATGCATCTGTAAATCTTGCTTCTGTTTCACCTAGGATAAAAGGCATGGCACCAAAAATAGGAAGTACTAACCAAACACTTGTGGTTAAGAAAAAGGTTTGTTGTATATTTAGATTTACTTTTATTCTGTTCTGACAAGATAAGCATACGACTGATCCTATGAGCAGAGTAATAAATGATGACAATGCAAATGAGATCCAATTTGTGGATTCATCAATCCAGTCCAAGCCCATAGGAATAACCATAGTTAATCCAAGAACCATTAACAATAAACCAATAACATAACCCGCTGGGCGAAGATCAAACATATCTGCAGATTTGGCGAATGCCTACCTAAGTGTCAAGAAATCTCTGTAAATTCTGATTTCTAATAAATAATATTTATTTAAATTGATGAACGAGGATTGCCTATTATTCCCATAAAATCTCGCCTAAGTTCACGATCTTTTTGAAAATCTCCACGCATTGCAGATGTTACCATAGATACTCCGTGCTTGTTAACACCACGTGTGGACATGCAATGATGCTCTCCCTCTAAAACAACTGCGACACCTCTTGGGCGAAGAACTTCATCAATTGTATTTGCAATTTGAGCAGTCATTTTTTCTTGAACTTGCAACCTTTTAGCAAAGGCATCAACAACTCTGGCTAGCTTTGAGATACCAACTACTCTGTCAGTTGGAACATAAGCAACATGTGCTGTTCCAATAATTGGGGCCATGTGGTGCTCACAGTAGCTTTCAAAGCGTATGTCTTTTAATAACACCATCTCATTATAGCCTTCAACCTCTTCAAAAGTACGCTGAAGTAAAGCTTGTGGATCTTCTCTATAACCTCTGAACCATTGGCTGTATGCTTTGACAACTCTACTTGGAGTTTCTAATAAGCCTTCTCTTGAAGGATTATCTCCTGCCCATCTTAATAGCGTTTGAACAGCAGCTTCAGCTTCAGCTTGGGAAGGTTTAATAACTTCTTCTTGGGTCTCAATAGCTGGATCGTGAATATTCATCACTTACTCCTTGGTTTAACCATCTTTATTGTTTTTAAATGTTTAACATGCAGATTACCAGACCGTTCACGAATTAAACGGCAATTTTCATTATAGAAAAGACATAAGGTATTTTTTTTACTGATCTGCCACATTATTAAACTTTTTCAAGAGCTTCCAACAAATCAACAATAAGATCTTCTGGATCCTCTATTCCAACTGAAAGTCTGACAAATCCATCTGTAATGCCAGCAGCTTCTCTTGCTTCAGCTGCCATATTTTTATGTGTTGTTGTAACTGGATGAGTGGCTAAGCTTTTTGCATCTCCTAAATTATTAGAAATAGTAATAATTTCTAAAGCATTTAGAAAACTAAAAGCTGCTTTTTTTCCTCCGCTCAATTCAAATGATACAACAGTTCCACCTTTTGTCATTTGAGAGATAGCGAGCTCATATTGAGGATGTGAAACATCCGTTGGGTACAAGATTCTAGTAATATTTTTATGGCCTTTTAAAGCATTTACGATTTTTTCAGCATTTTCAGCCTGTGCTTCACATCGTAATGAAATAGTTTCCAAACCTTTTAGCATTACCCAAGCATTAAAAGGGCTCATTGCAGGCCCAGTATGCTTGTTAAACGGAATGAATACATCTTGAATATATTCTTCTGTTCCAAGAACAACTCCACCAAGACAACGCCCCTGCCCATCAATATGTTTTGTCGCTGAATATATTACGACATCTGCGCCTAATTTTAAGGTTTGTTGAAATAATGGAGTGGCAAATACATTATCAACAACTAGTTTGGCGCCACCTTCATGGGCAATCTTTGCAACACCAGAAATATCACAAACTTCCAATGTAGGATTTGAGATGGATTCAAGAAAGCAAACTTTAGTATTTGGCTGCATTGCATCACGCCACTGATTTAAATCAGTACCTTCGACCAATGTAACTTCAATACCCCATCTTCGTAGTATATTATCAACTACAAACATACATGATCCAAACAATGCTTTTGAAGAAATTAGATGATCACCCTGCTTCAACATACAGAATAAAGCGCCTGACACAGCAGCCATCCCAGTAGCAGTCGCGAATGCGTCTTCAGCACCCTCGATCGCAATCATTCTTTCTTCAAACATTCTTACTGTAGGGTTTCCGTATCTACCATAAATATATTCATCAGGAGAATTATTAATAAATCGAGATTCAGCTTGCTCAGCAGAGTCGTAAGCGAACCCTTGAGTTAAGAAAAGTGCCTCGGAAAGTTCTCCAAACTGACTGCGCTTTGTTCCTGAATGTACTAATTTTGTGCGTGTTTTCCAATTTTTCATCATATTATCCTGGGATCAATCCCATAAAATTTAGCCGAAGTTGGATTAATTTGTCTCAACTTTTTAGTGGCATATTTAAAGTGGCCCACAATCCGGTTACAAATCGCCACAATTCGTCTCTACTCTTTGAAATTTTAGAGGTCAACAAGATCATTAGCTTTTAAATTATTTTAGTCGTTTTCAGTTGAATACTTAGAAATCACTTTTGCCTGAGTAATAAAAAATACAAACATGGCCAATGGCAATCCAAAAGTTTTAAAGTTAACCCAAATATCAGTGGATAAACTGCGCCAAATTATTTCATTTGCAAGCGCTAAACCAAAAAAGAAATACATAAATCTTTTAGTTAATATCATCCAACCGTCACGAGACATTGGCAAAGCACCATCCATTACTACTTGTAAATAAGATTGCCCCTTAAATAATCCAAAACCTAATATACCTCCAAATAACAAATATATCATTGTCGGCTTCATCTTAAAAAATTTCTCATCATTAAACCAAATTCCCAAACCACCAAAAACAACTACCAGTACTGCAGTAAAAACCTGCATTTTAGATAATTTCCCTGTTAAGAAATATAAAATAGCAGTCGCAATTAATAAAACGGGAATAAACAGTGCTGTTGCAACGATAAATCCCTCATATGTTTCACCTAAAAGCACATATTCGTTATTTTTTAACTTTGAATAAAAAATAAAAAATAAAATTACTGGCCCCATTTCTAAAGCCGTTTTAACCCAAGGTTGTATATTCTTATTACTCATCACTTAGCCTCCAAATTCCACAATAACTGCACCCAACGCTATTAGACCCATTAACACAGCTCGAGTTGGTCCTACAGTCTCTTTTAAAAAAATCCAACCTATAATAGCTGCAAATACAGTTGATGTTTCCCGAATTACTGCGGCCTCTCCCACACTGTCCAAGCGAGTGGCAATCATTATTGATCCAAAACTAAAAATTGCGATGAATCCACCAATAATACCACGAAATATTAAAGGTATAATTTTTGGGGTTGTTTCCATTTTTTGCCACCTCGCTAATGCAATCCAAGGAAAAACCAAAATCCCATCCAAAAAGAAAAACCAGGCAAGAAATGTAAAAGGATCAGCAGTTAATCTAATCCCAAATGCATCATAAGTTGTATATGCAGCAACCATTATTCCTGCCAAAGCTGCCCAAGACAATGCAAAATATAATTCTTTGCGTTGAAATTTTTCTGATTCATACAAATTCACTACAGCAAGGCTTAATATCGCAAGCGATAAAAGCAATACACCAATCCATTGTTTTAATGTGAAGCTTTCTCCAAAAACGAAACCAGCTACAACTACTGTAACTAATGGCCCAATTCCACGAACCACAGGATAAACTACAGTATAAGCGCCCAGACTATAGGCCATTGCTTGCGATAATTTATAGACTATGTGAATCAAAACCATTCCAAGAAAAATTAACCACATATGGGGTTCTGGCCATGGCGTAAGAAACAAAGCAAACGGTGCAGCAATAATTCCATAACTTAAATCAATAACACCCCTTGAAAGCCATGGGTCATAACGGCCTTTTTGAAGCGCGCCAAAAACTGCATGAAGAATTGCAGCACTTAGAGCTAAGAACAATGCTAGTTGGCTACCAGTTGGCGTTCCTGCAATCTCAGTTATATAATTGCTCAAACATCACTTCCAGTTAAAGCTTTTGCAAAATCCTTTGGATCAAAAGCTTGCAAATCATCAATTTGTTCACCCACACCAATTGCATGAATAGGTAATCCAAATTTATCAGCCAATGCCACTAGTACGCCGCCCTTTGCTGTACCATCCAGTTTAGTCATAACTAAGCCAGTGACTTTTGATACTTCTTGAAAAACTTCAACCTGTCTGATCGCATTTTGTCCTGTCGTAGCATCAAGAACCAATAACGTATTATGAGGTGCAGATGGGTCATTCTTCTGGATTACTCGAACTATTTTATCAAGTTCTTCCATCAAATCTTTACGATTTTGCAAACGACCTGCAGTATCAATCATAAGTAAATCTACATTATCATTTTTACACTTATTCATTGCATCAAAAGCCAACGAAGCTGGGTCAGATCCCTCAGGCGCTGTCAATACTGGAACACCAGCTCTTTCACCCCATACTTGCAGTTGTTCAACTGCAGCAGCACGAAAAGTATCTCCTGCGGCTATTACTACAGATTTACCAGCAGACCGAAACTGAGACGCAAGCTTACCTATTGTAGTTGTTTTACCTGATCCATTTACACCTACAACCAATACAACTTGAGGCTTTTGAGAATATAGAGGCATAGGCTTTGCTACTGGCTCTAGAATTCGCGCCACTTCATTTCCTAATAGGATTTTTACTTCATTAACTGAAACTTTTTTGCCCAAATTACCGTCTGCCATATTGGCAGAGACACGCAACGATGTATCAACCCCCATATCAGCACTGATTAAAAGTTCTTCAAGACTTTCTAGCATATTATCGTCAAATAATCGCTTTTTCTCAGTTTTCTCAATTTCTTCTTTACGCTTAAATACCCTATCAAAAAATTTCTTTTTTACTGGCTTACTTTCTTCGGCAATCAAAGTTTCATTATTCTTAGAAATGCTTTCTAAGCTTTCATTACTTTTTGCTATATTTTCTTTTGGCTCTGGCTCTGGCTCTGGCTCTGGCTCTGGCTCTGGCTCTGGCTCTGGCTCTGAATCCATTCCAATTTCTGTCTCTTGTCCAGTAATATCTTCATCATTTAATGAGATATTATCTTCTACTTGTTCTTCATTATCGACAATAGCATCGAGACCTTCTTCAATCTTTGATGAAGATCTAAAAAGTTTTGATTTCAGTTTTTTGAAAAAAGACATTTTTTGGCCATATGATTTAAATTAATTTAGTCTTATCATACATTAAGTTAAAGGCTTCAATAAAGCACATTCTAAAATAATATAAAGATAAGTTTTAAATTAAATTACATAAGCAATAAGTATTGCTTTTAAATTTCATCATTAAAATGTTTTATCACCATTCTTATTGGATTAGGGGCTGCTTGACCTAACCCACAAATAGAAGCATCCACCATAGCAACTGATAATTCTTCTAATAAATTTTGATCCCATTTATCTTGGCTCATTAACTTAACAGCTTTCTCACATCCGACACGGCATGGTGTGCATTGACCACAGCTTTCATCTTCAAAAAATCGAAGCATATTTAAGGCAGCTTCTTTCGCGCTATCATGATTAGATAAAACTACAACTGCAGCGGAGCCTATAAACGTTCCATATTCTTGAAGTGTATCAAAATCTAGGGGAATATCTCCCATTGATGCTGGCAATAATCCTGAAGACGGTCCGCCTGGTTGGTATGCTTTAAATGAATGTCCTTCAAGCATGCCCCCAGAATAATCTTCAATCAACTCTCTAACTGTTGTTCCAGCTGGGGCCAATTTTATTCCAGGATTTCTCACACGACCAGAAACAGAATAACTTCTCAAACCTTTTCGGCCATTTGCACCATGTGCACCAAATACAGCAGAGCCTTCACGCGATATTTTAGCAATCCAGTGAAGCGTCTCAACGTTATGAACTAGTGTTGGCTTATTAAATATCCCAACACTAGCAACAAATGGCGGGCGATGGCGTGGCAAACCTTTTTTGCCTTCAATACTTTCAATCATGGCGCTCTCTTCGCCACAAATATAAGCTCCAGCTCCACGGCGCAAATCAATATAGCCACTTTCAACTATACCTGAAGTTTCAAGCGCACTTATTTCTTTGGCTAAAATTTCTAAAACTGCTGGGTATTCATCACGCATATAAATGAAACATTTTTCAGCATTTACTGCCCAAGCGGCAATCAGCATGCCTTCTAAGAAAAAATGAGGTTCTCTTTCTAGAAAATAACGATCTTTAAATGTTCCAGGCTCACCTTCGTCACCATTGACAGCTAAATACCTAACACCTTCATTCATTCTTACAAAAGACCATTTTTTTCCTGAAGGAAATCCTGCACCGCCCATACCACGAAGACCACTTTCAAGAATTTCATCTTGAATTTGGTCTGGCGTTCTTGATCCATCTCGTAAATTTTGAAGTTCGGCGTAACCTCCATTTGCAGAATAATCTTTAAAATTTTCATAGTTAGGGATCTTTGGATGAAAATCTTTTGTATTTATTGCTTTTTCTACTTTTTCTTCATTAGCATTATCAATGTGATTATGACCTATTTCCAATGTTGGTGCCGTATCGCATCTACCCATACACGGAGCTCTAACTACGCGCACTTTTCCTCCACCATTGTATTTTTCACCTAGCTTGAGCAACAAATCCTGCGCACCAGCCAACTCACATGAAAGGCTATCACAAACCCGAATTGTGAGACTTGGTGGAATTTCTTCATCTTCCTTTACTATATCAAAATGTGCATAAAAGCTTGCAACTTCATAAACTTCAGTTTGAGAAAGTCGCAGCTCCTCCGCGAGGGCTGCAAGGTGTTGTGTAGATAGGTGCTTAAATTTATCTTGTATCAAATGAAGATACTCAATCAGGAGATCAGCTCTGCGTTCTCGATTGCCCAATAATGATTTTACATCTGCTATAGCATCTTCGCTGACCTGACGACCTTTTGGCGTTTTGCGCCCTTTGCCTTTGCCCGATTTCCATATGCCGTCAGTTTTTTGATCTAAAGCCATTATATACGCCCTGTTGATTTTATTTTTTCTAACCAAAAAAAATACATTTGTGACCTAAAAAAACGACTTCTAAGTCGAAAAATTCGTAATCATTTTATTTATATAGTAAAGTTTTACCATCTTGAAACTCGATTTCCAGTGATTTACTGACATCAGCAACTTTTACGCTAGTTACAATCCCACCATTTTCATTACGGATAACTGCATAACCTCTTTGCAAAGTAGCTTCATATCCAAGTGTTTGCCGTAATCGTTCTAAACTTTCTAACGCACTTTGATTGCGTTGAATTATTACTTTCATATTGGATTGTATACTTTTAACAAATCGGTTTATTGCTTCAGATCTATCAACTAATTTATTTTTAAGTAAACTTCCCCTTAAACCAGCACTAGTTTGTAGTAGTATAGTTCGTTTATTATTACTTACAGTGATCAAAGCCCTTGGTAATCTTTCAGATATTGAGTCTAAACGCTGAGTAGACATGGCTACTAGCTCATCAGGAGCTGGCAATCCTCGGCTAAGATCTTTTAATCTTTGTCGCTTTATCTCTAAACCGGTAGATAACGAACGAACTCTTCGTTCATCCATAGAAGAGAGCCAACCCATTAAGTCAGCTCTTACTGGAACAGCATATTCTGCAGCTGCAGTTGGAGTTGGTGCACGTAAATCAGAAGCAAAATCTATCAGTGTTGTATCTGTTTCATGTCCAACAGCAGATATTAATGGAATTTCACTTTCTGCTGCAGCACGTACAACAGATTCTTCATTAAATCCCCATAAATCTTCAATTGAACCGCCGCCTCTTGCTACAATTATCAATTCTGGTCTAGGCATTGCTCCACCAGGAGTTAGTCGATTAAAGCCATTTATTGCAGCTGCTACATCAGGGGCACATCTTTCACCTTGAACAGCCACAGGCCATAAAAGAACTTTGCGTGGAAACCTATCACTCAAGCGATGAAGTATATCCTGAATTACGGCGCCTGATGGAGAAGTCACCACTCCAATAATTTCAGGCAAATATGGAATTTCTTTTTTTATGCTTTTATCAAACAGACCCTCTGCTTCTAACTTCTTTTTCCGCTTTTCTAACTGAGCCATCAAGGCACCAATGCCTGCCACAGACATTTCGGATACAATCATTTGATACCGTGATTGCCCTGCAAAGGTTGTAATTTTTCCCGTAGCAACAACCTCTAAACCTTCTTCTGGCTGAGTTACTAACTTTGAGGCTTGGCCTTTCCAAGTAACAGATGCAATAACAGATTTATCATCTTTTAAATCAAAATACAGATGCCCCGATGCTGGCCTTGAAACACGCCCAACTTCTCCTCTTATACGGACGTTTGAAAACTCACCCTCTATCATTCGCTTAAGAACGCTTGATAATTCAGATACAGAAAATTCAGGAGCATTTTCCCCCTTAACTGGGCTGTCAATTAGATCTGACATTTATGCATCCTCTCTTGGCTTTTTGTGTAGCAAACAATAGAACCATAATTTTAAAAGGCCAAGGAAATTAAAAAACATGAATATACTTATTTTAGGCTCTGGTGGCCGAGAACATTCGTTGGCTTGGGCAGTTAATCAAAACCCAAAATGTGATATTTTATATTGTGCGCCTGGCAATGCTGGAATATCAAAAGTTGCACAATGCATTGATTTAAATATTGAAAATAGTTCTGATGTATTGAAATTCTGTTTGGATAAAAGAATTCAATTTGTAATTATTGGGCCAGAAGCTCCATTAGCAATGGGTATTGCTGATGATTTGCGCGCAAATAATATTTTAACTTTTGGCCCTTCAGCATCTGCAGCAAAATTAGAATCTTCAAAAGCTTTTACTAAAGGAGTATGTGATTCATGTAATGCACCAACTGCAAAATACGCCAGATTTACAGAATTAGAATTAGCAATTGAATATGTTCATGAACAAGGCGCACCAATCGTAGTCAAAGCTGATGGCTTAGCAGGCGGCAAAGGTGTTATAGTTGCAATGACACTAGATGAAGCAATCAATGGTTTGAAAGATATTTTTTCTGGAGCTTTTGGGAAAGCAGGAGCGGAAGTCGTTATTGAGGAATTTATGGAAGGTGAAGAAGCAAGCTTTTTCATTCTTTCAGATGGAAAAAATATTCTGCCAATCGGCACAGCACAAGATCATAAGCGAGTGTTTGATGGTGATACTGGACCAAATACAGGTGGAATGGGTGCATATTCGCCCGCACCAATAATGACAAAAGACGTAACATCAAAAGCAATTTCACAAATCATACAACCTACCATAGACGAAATGGCAAAACGTGGCATACCTTACCAAGGTGTATTGTATGCGGGCTTCATGATAAAAGATGGAGAACCAAAATTAGTTGAATATAATGTAAGATTTGGAGATCCTGAGTGCCAAGCTTTAATGATGAGGCTTGGAGCACAAGCTTTAGACGCAATGTTAGCATGTGCCAAAGGTGAACTTAATAATTATAAACTAAATTGGGCAGATGATCACGCTTTAACAATTGTTTACGCAGCTAAAGGTTACCCTGGAACTTATGAAAAAGGCTCTAACATTCTTGGACTTGATACAATATCAGAATCAACAAATATCCAAGTTTTCCATGCAGGTACGAAAGAGGAAGAAAATAATATCATAGCCACTGGTGGCCGCGTGCTTAATATCACTGCCAGAGGATCAAGCCTTAATGAAGCACACAGACTTGCTTATGAGGCAATTGAAAAAATTCATTGGGAAAATGGATTTTATAGGAATGATATAGGATGGAGAGCTCTTTAAATTTGCTTTTCAGGCATTCTTACAATCAAACCATCAAGATCCTCAGTCACACGAAGCTGACATGTTAATCTTGATAATTCACTTGGCTCCCATGCAAAATCTAACATATCTTCTTCCATTGCATCTTTAACTGGTAATTTTTCGTTCCAGTTTGTGTCAACATATACGTGGCATGTCGAACATGCGCATGCACCACCACAATCAGCCTCTATGCCAGGTACATTATTATCTCGCGCAGCTTCCATAACTGATAGACCTACCGCAACCTGAACTTCATGATGAGTACCATTATGTTCAATAAATGTTATCTTAGGCATGAGTATCTCCATATAAAATTTCGAGTGTGTTAACACAGAAAAAAAAGATAGCCAGCATTTTTTTTCAAATTAACTGTTTCTAATTTTTTTTGAATAAAAAATCGCCTAAAAATCTTTTTAACTATTTAATTTTCAGGCGATTGGAATTTATTTTTCAGAAAGTGATAAACCTACAAATCGAGAGTTATCTCCTCTTAAAACTAATAGAAGAATAGACTTGCGTCCCGCTGCTATGGCATTTTCAAAAATTTTAGATATATCGTTTACATCAACAATTTTGGTTCGCCCCGCCTCGACTATTACATCACCAGCCCTGAGACCTTTTTCAAAAGCATCTGAAGTTTCAGAGACATCTAAAACAGCAACGCCTTCTAAATCTTCTGGTAAGTTCAATTGTATCCGAGACTCGGAATTTATTGTTAGTAACTTCATTCCTAACTTTTCTGTTTCTTTGATTTTTTCAGGAGCTTTCGTTACTGGTACTAATTTTTCTTTTTCAGCAGCTTCACGTCTTCCAAGAGTAACTTTGATTGTTTTTGTTTTTCCGTCTCTAAAAATAATGACCCTGACTACTTTACCAACATCTGCATTGCCTACGGCTGTAACCAAACCTCGTGTATCTTCTACTTTGACTCCATCAAAAGAGATAATTACATCACCTGATAGAATTCCAGCATCTGCACCTGGACCTTCAGGCACTCCGCTAACTAATGCACCAGATACTTTATCTAATCCCAGAGCTTCTGCCATGTCACTGTCTATATCCTGTATTTGAACACCTAGCCATCCACGTCTTGTTTCACCATATTCTTTTAATTGTTTAACCACTCGCCCAACAACTCTAGACGACATAGAGAAGCCAAGACCAATAGATCCACCATTGGGTGATATTATTGCAGTATTGACGCCAATAACTTCACCACTCATGTTGAAGAGTGGTCCACCAGAATTACCACGATTAATAGCAGCATCGGTTTGAATGAAATCATCGTATGGTCCTGATCTAAGCGTCCTATTTCGCGCAGAGATTATACCCGCGGATACAGAGAAACCTTGGCCTAATGGGTTACCAATTGCCATTACCCAATCACCAACGCGAGCTACATCGCTATCCCCAAAACCTACAAATGGAAGAGGTTCAGAGGCCTCGACTTTTAATACAGCAATATCGGTTTTAGGATCACGGCCAACGAGTTTTGCAACAAGCTCTTTTCCATCAAAAAACTCTATTACAATTTCATCTGCTTTATCAATAACATGGTTATTCGTCACGATATATCCATCAGAAGATATTACAAATCCTGAACCAAGAGCACTACTTCTTCTTGGCCTAGCTTGACCTCCTTCACCGTTATTAAAGAAATCCCTAAACAAGTCTTCAAAAGGACTTCCCTCTGGTATTTGTGGTCTTGCTTGATCAGTTACACCAGCAATTGTCGTCGATGTAGTAATATTAACAACTGACGGTGATAGTTCTTCAGCAAGATCAGCAAAACTCTCTGGTGCACCTCTAGCATATGCAGATAAACTTAATAACATTAAAATAGAAAAAACAAAAAGCGTGTTAACCATGACAGACTGTATTTGTCCTATTGTTGCTCTTTTTGTAGCTGTGAAACTTTTCACGACATTTTCCTCCTGGGGATGTATTTTTTGTTCAGAATATTGAAATAAAATTTATGACTTCTTTATAAGTATGTTTTAATTAAATTCTGTCAAATTTTAATAAACAAATTGTTTCTTTATTAAATTAATATCAAACTAATATTAGTTATAGCGCCTTTACAGCCCATATTATTACAAGCCCTAATACTACGAAAATTAATCCTAAGTTACGTCTTGTTTCCAAACTCATTGAACCTAAGGCACGAATTATATCCTCAAAACGAGATGGGGCCAGTACAAGTACCAGCCCCTCAATAACAGCAACTAATCCAATTGCTGTTAAAAATTCATTCATTTAATTGTATCAGATTTCAAGTAATCAAAGAATTCACTATCTGGTGAAATAATCATTGTTGAGTTATCACCTCTCAGTGATTTCACATATGCATTTAATGAACGGTAAAATGCAAAAAACTCTGGATCACGACCAAACGCCTCAGCAAAGATAGCATTTCGTTTACCATCTGCCTCACCACGAATAATATCAGCAGTTTTTTGAGCCTCAGAAGTTGTTTCAACAACAGTTCTATCTGCAGACGCTCGAACTCTTTGTGCTGCTTCATTACCACGAGCTATTTCATCTGCAGCTTCTCGTTCACGCTCTGCTCTCATCCTACCAAATGTTGCTTCAAGATTTTGCTCTGGTAGATCAGCACGTTTAATGCGCACATCAACAACCTCAACCCCAAGTACAGTAGATTGTTCACGAACAGCGTCTCGAATTTCAGCCATTAATGCAGTTCTATCAGTTGAAAGAATTTCATTAGATGTAACTCGCCCTAATACAGATCGCATACCATCATTCATGATACCATCTAATTTTTGAGTAGCCGATCTTTGCCCACCTGAGCCAACGGCTCTTCTAAACTGCACCGGATCTTGAATGCGCCAAAGCGCAAACCCATCAACAACTAATCGACGATCATCTAATGGAGTAAACTCATCTGGTTGAACATCTAATGGCAAAATACGGTCTTCATATTTAACTATTTCATGAAGAAACGGGACTTTGAAATTAAGACCTGGGTCAACAATTACAGCAGTAACCTCACCAAACCATAATCTAAGAGCTTTTTCGCGTTCATCAACTACATATACTGAAGACATGAACAGAAAACTGATACCTGCTAAAATTAGCAAAAAGAAATTAGAAAAACGTGTCATTAATTGCCTCCAGTCTTTTGTTTTGTCAATTCATTCAAAGGCAAATATGGGACAACACCCTGGCCACTACTATTTTCATCAATAATAACTTTATTTATGTTTCCATAAACTTTTTCTATTGTTTCAAGATATAAACGTTTGCGTGTAACACCAGGTGCTTTTGCATATTCATCATAAACAGCCACAAAGCGTGATGCTTCACCCTCTGCTTCATTGATCGTTTGTGTTCGATATCCTTCAGCTTGTTCCATTAATTGGGCAGCCTTACCCCTTGCTTCTGCAACCACTCGATTAGAGTATGCATCAGCTTGCTTCTCAAGAGTATCACGAGTTTGTTCTGCAGCCTGGACTTCACGGAAAGCATCAATAACTTCACGAGGTGGGTTTGCTCCTAATAAGTTAACACGAATAATATTTATTCCTGATCCAGCAACATTACCTTTCTGGAAGTTCAAAATGAACCTCCGGTCGGTATACCCACAAGGCATAACTCAC
>OBOU01000041.1_pt1 | contig 14793 bp, 29 predicted proteins | sample 1494291 | NCBI WGS metagenome assembly OBOU01 (sample SAMEA3275627, study PRJEB22092) | marine metagenome | biome: ENV:00000447; feature: ENV:00002042; material: ENV:00002010 | collected 2014-06-20T10:30:00+00 | depth 20 m
GCTCGCAACCTTCGACGTATGCGGCGTGGTGTTTGTCCACTTCGTTAGACATCTTCTGAAGAAGTTTAACGCGTGGAATTTGTACGTTATTACCAACGTTCTCGTTACCACGACCACCGTCAATACCTACGAGGTGAGCTGGTAACTTGTCAGTTGATGCTACTAAGTTGTTTGATACTACTGCTACTGCTGCTGATTTAGACATATTTTATACTCTTCATGATTCATGTTTAGGTTTATAAGGATCGAAAGTTAATGCGTCGAATTTCTCGGGTCTCCACACCAGGAACAGCTTCTCCGAGCTTTAGTAGTTCCTTGTATGCAGTCGACGATACCCGTCTTTGTAGAAGCGCAAAGTCTTTAGTCTTTGTGATGTGCTCGTACAGAGCATCCCAATCTTGGACATCAGGGACTTGGGCTTCATTAATGGATACACTGGCTTTGTCATTAGCGGTACGTGACAAACCCTGCTCATCCAATTGAGATAAGAGCTGGTAATCAAGATCATCTTTCGACTTGTTTAGCTCTTTAAGCTCACGGTTAAGACCTTCGATAGCGTCTTTGACCTTGGCTCTTGATTCTATTAGTTCATTAATATTCATTAGTTTTCTCTCTTAGGCTGCTTGTTTTAGTTTGTTTAGGATTCCGAGTAGCTGGTCCATTCGATCGACTTTGCCTTGCAACTTCTCGTACACCTCTGGTTCCCAGGTGTTACGCGCTGCTATCTGAATGACCTCAGTCTTTTCAGTCTGACCGGCTCTGTATATGCGTCGATTGAACTGCTGATAATGTTCTGCGTTGTATGTCGGCGATGCCCATATGACTGCTTTAGCTTTAGTCATAGTGAGGCCGTGTCCTGCTGATTGGGGGTGACAGAACACCACCTGCAGCTGGCCCGCTTGCAATCGGTCGACGATTTCTTTTCGTTTGTGTGCGGCAACAGAGCCGTCAATAGTGGCGTGTTTGATACCTAGCTTGTCTGCTAGCTCAACCATGTACCGTTGTTCGTGTTTCCAGTTAAACGCAACGAGTGACTGTGCGCGCTCAGCTACCAGCTGCATCACGAGGTCGTAACGATCTTTGTGTATGTGTTGTGTCTCACCGTGCTCGTCATAAACTGCGCCGGTACACAACTGAAGTAGCTTTTTAACTTTGCTACCTGCGTGTACTGCATTGATTGTTGCTGCTCCGGTATACAACACGGAGTCTTCGCTGAGCTGCTTGTACTGTTGCATTATTTTTTTAGGCAGCGATACGTACATGGTCTGTACACTTTGCTCTGGCATGTCGATACATTCGGTTAATTCGTACCTAATGTTGATGTCACTGAGCGCAGCAGCTACTACTTCTTCTGCATCGTCTTTCTGAACCCACTCGTTAGCAAAGCCATTGAACTTGGGTGTGCATACTGAGGCGCGGAAGCTATAGAACCTACGACCGAGTCGTTCTCCGTCGTCAATGATTAGTGTTGGGTGCCAGACATCGAGGATGCCATTACTGTTTGGAGTACCAGACATCGCTATACGATGGGTAAATGCTTCTGCAATCTTGCGGCAGGCTTTGCTACGTTGACTGCTTTGGTTTTTGAATGCAGTGAACTCGTCAATGACTAGCGTGTCGAAACCACATAGCACGTGGTAGTTCTTAGCGATCCACTTAACTGCATCGTGATTCGTAATTACAACGTCTTCTGTACCTAAGAATGCTTTCTCACGATTCTTGGCGTATGCAATGGAGTACGTTAGGTCAGGTGTAAACTTCTCGATGTCATCGCCCCATGACGCTTCTAGGATGGACAGCGGTGCGAGGACCAAGGTTCGTGTTCCGCGGTTCACGATCGCGTCTAGGACAGAGCGTGTCTTGCCAGTGCCTGGGTCAGATGTAATAAGACAACGAGGGTTGTTGTTGATGAAGTCAGTCGTGACTTTCTGGTGCTCGAAAGGTTTCATAGTCATCACTCATTGATGGTTTAGTATATTAGCACAGCTAATATTAATGCTCAATAAAAACGACAGGCTGATCACTGGACCAGCAGTAGCCACAAGAAGCACAGCTGTCTGTTTTACCTAGTTGTTCGGGACATATAACACCGTGCTCGACGTACTCTAAATCTCTTGATTGGACAACATGCGCACTGAATTCTGTATCCCAATCATCCGAGAAGCGGACACGGAAGCGGTCACTGTGGATATTGTTGACGTTGCTAATCATGGTGCCTAGCTGTGAAGTATATGAATGGTGGGTGTATCCAAACACATGTAGGTTCTCAAGCTGGTGTAACCACAACTGCCACTGGACAATGTACAGACCATCATAGAAATCACCGAGGACATGTAAGCGCACAACGAAACCTTCTGGGTGCTTACGGTTTAGTTGCTCTAGTTGCATACCTAACTGATCTTTGAAAGTCGGGTCGGTGTGGTCGAACCTATGAGCGAACGGCATGTTGTCGCCATAGCAGTTGTCCCACTGCTCGCAGTCACTTGGACACGTAGCGCGTTCTTCAAGCGTGAGAGAGTACATAGTCATACCCTTCCACTTCTTAACGCTTACTTTGTCGCCTAGCTTTTTGTTTTGTTTGCCGCGTTTTAACATGTTGAGGCTCGGGGGCTTTACGCCTTTGCGGTACCTCGTGTGTGGTGGACGTAGATTTTTTACTGGGATTAGGTTCTCTGCTAAGGATGTCATCGAGTATCTCCTCTCGTAATTTAGCGGCTGTTGTCCTGTCTGCTTTGGTCATGATCTTGATCTCTGACTTCTTCAAACGGTGTGTACTCCACACTGTTGCTTCCTTCGGATCTGTGACGAGCTTGTATTCGACTTGGTTCCCGTCGCGTTTGTAGTACATGTGCATCGTCATACATCTCCTTCATGTGGCCGCATAGCAGCTCTTTATAATTTATCGTCATTGCGTTTCTCCCACTCGTCTTGTTTGTCTTTCTCTAGTAGGTAACCGCCATAGGTTAGGATGGCGAAGCCAATCAGTACGATGCCTGCAATTAGGTATTCAAAAATCATGGGTCAACCTCCACCCACCGAAGGGATCGGTAGGGAAACTTTTTGGTTTTAACGAACATGAGTTGTTCGCGAGTCATGGTGCGTTTCATGATGAGTAGCGTGATGGATACGACGAGACCGCCGACCATTGCTGCCATCATGCCGCCAAACGTTCCTGCGAACAGGAACATAAGGAGGCCGGTACATGCGATATCAAGTGGGATATCGAATGAAATAGCTCGACGTACGCCGAACTTAAAGATCAGGAACAGGAGACCTGCTGCTGAAAGTAGACCTGCTGTAATCATAAATAACTCCTAGTAATGTGATTACGATGAGTGCGATTTCTGCGGCGTTAAGTAGTACTGCAAGTAATGTCATTCGTTTGTCCTGAGATGAAAGTACGCAACAGTGCATACAACAGCGACTAGTACAAATACGTACAAGCCGACTGCTAGCATCTGCGCGAAGATTGTGAGTAAAGCGGCTACTGCGATTGCATAGCCAAAACGTATAAGTAACTTTTTCATAGGGATTCTCTGTTCATGATTCATGGGGATCAGTTGAATTCCGATCGGGAATAAAAAAGCCCTGGCACATACAGTCACCAGGGCAAAGCTCACTACGGGGGAACGTGGTAAGGAGGTTAGCTCACACCCCACGTGCATTCGGGTTCGTCACCTTTACGGAACGAACACCATCTACATGCATCTTTACTGGGTGTTGGAGCGAATTCTGTTTCTGTAGTCATCTTGACTGCACGGCGGTGGAAGCCTGGTGCGAAGACCATAGCTTGCTCGCGTGTATATGTTTTCTTGGTTGTCTCACCTTTGTCGAGATACCAGAACTCAACTTGTACAAACTGTAAGTGCGGGTATCTAAAGAAGGTGCCAATGGCGTAGAGCAGACCTTGCTGCCCGTGGGATATCTCGTTACCCCACTTCTTGCCTGTTTTGTAATCGATAACTCTGGCGGAGGTGTCGTCTTCTTGGACTAATGCATCGAGTTTGATACGTGCCCAGGTTTCTTTTTGCATCCACCCGACTGTTGCCCAGTCGAGGTCGAAGCCCCATTCGCCTTCGTTTTCTACTTTGCCTTGCGCATAGAGCTCACGTAACGCTTCAAATTCATCTTTAAACTTGAATAGCTCGTCAGCCATCTCGCCCATAGTACCGTCAACGTAGTCTTCCGCGTATTGATGGATTTGCGTACCGCGGTCAGCAGCCGGACCACTAGGTTCTTTAACGCCTTTAACGCGACTGATGTACGTTCGATAAGCGCATTCTTCGTAGACTTTAAGCGCTGAATAACTCCATGCTCTGACATCACCTAGTTCCTCTGGTTTTTCAAAATCGACTACGTCGTCTGGTCTCGTGTCCTGAGTTAACTTAATCATTACCTTTCCTAGTAGTAGTAAGTAGATATATTAGTATAACTAATATTATTACTTATTAACAGCAAGTAGCTTGCGGTCCTTGTCATCGAAGTACTTATCAGTGACTTCGTTAAATTGTTCGTCATCGATGCGCCACTCAACAACTACGCCTGTGAGCGGATTAGCTGATCTTGGTGCATTGTAAGCGCGTCTACGTTCACGAGTCAGTCCGTTACGTTCTGCGCGTTTGATGAACTCACGTTGTGATATACGGTCGTCAGTGAGTACGCCATACACAACACGCAAGTGCTCCATAGGTATTACTGAGTACTCAGCTTGCGATTCTGCAATCCACTGCTTAACAAAACGTTGTGCGGTAGTAATCTCTTGTCCTTGAAGCACGTTAGTAAGACTGATGTCTAAGATATCTGTAAGGAACGAGAGCTTGCCGTGGCGTACGGCTGCGAAGAACTCTTCCATAACAGACATGGTGACTTGAGCCATCTGTGCTTTAGCGTTGTTAGCAATAGGCGTTCGTACTAGCTGCTTGTTTACGTTGTAGTTACGGAGCAGCGCAGCGAATTTGTGTAGCTCAGTACTGATGTCATCGATGCCATCGATAACTTCTGGGTACACGTGCTCTAGTTTTTGTTCTTGTCTCGGAGCGATGTTGTATCGCCTGTCCCCCTCCTCGATTTTCACGGCATCCATACGGTTGGTGAGGAAGATAAAGTTTGTGTAGTTAGGCATCTCAACTTGGTTGGAACGCATTGCACGAATGGTCATCGTGTTTTCTGTAATAGCGTTCTTGAGTTTGTCAGCAATCTTTACAGTGCCTGCGTTGGCTGATGCCATATGGAATTCATCAACTACCAGGAACAGTGCTTGTCTCATATACAAGTTGAACTGCTCTTCAATGTTCTGCAATGCACGCATCGGTACGTGTTCGTTACCGAATAGTGGTCTGAGTACCTTGGTGTAGAAGATACCTTTACCTGTACCAGGGACACCTTGCAGTACCCAGGCGGTCATTGCTTTTCGTTTTGTCTGGAAGATATATGCCAGCCAGTTGGTGAAGTGCTCAACCTCGAGGCTCTGTCCTCCTAAGATGTGAGTCATTAACTTGTAGATCAGGGGACAAGAGTCCGCGATCCTTGCTGCGTCACCCATGCCTAGCGATTCGTGCTCACGTTTAGATAGCATGTATTCCGTCTTACGGAACATGTTGATGTGGTACGGAATGTTAGTCAGGTTAACTGCTGCGTCATTAGATGCTGGGTCGAACACGACTTTTGCATCAGGTATGTAGTCAGGTTTACTGCGACCATGTGATCTCATAAAGCCTTCGATACTGGCAGATGCACAGGGCGTTAGCGGGAAGTCCTCACTGAATTGGTTTAGGTTAGGGTCAAACACGCCGTTGTAATAAGTGTCTGTGTAGTAGTCACGCATTGCTACTGGGAAGTTAGCTCGACCTTCTTTCTCCATTTCTTCTTGGTACACATCAAACAGTGACTTGTAGAAGTCAGGGTCTGCTTTCTCGATAGACCAGATGGGTTCGCCTTTGAAGTTGAACATGTAGGTCGGGTCTTCGAGTTTGAAGTAGTACGCGTTGCTGTCGCCACCATTGACGTTGCACCGTATGTACGGAGGGTTTGTATCGTCAGTGATGTGGATCGACATGCGATCTGGGTTGTCTAGGATTTCCTCTGACTTGTTATCGACAGTAGCGATAGTTAGTCGTTCTTTCTTTGCTTTGAAGCCACGCTGTGTGCGTAGCTTGTTTTTGTGTTCATTGCTTTTCTGATGCACAACTTCTGGACTAATGTCGCCCATGAGTTTTGCTAGATCGAGCGTCTCCGTAATACCGGAAACACGCACGACCCGCTCGGAGGAGGAGGCGAACGGGTCGTGGGTTCCGTCTTCAAAGGTAGGAGGGGCAATGAAGATTAGTTTTGAGTTGTCAGCTACGCTGGTGTCTAACGGATACTTCAGTGAGTGTCCGTTGCTAGACAGTTCAAGCTGTGATGAAAACAGCTGAGACTCAAAATTACAGTTCTGCAGCCACAACTTCATAGCCTTGGCAGGCATGGCGTGTGTCAACAGGATAAATATATGTAGTGAAACTTTGTCACCTTTAAGACCGAGGCTTGCTGATGCTTGCGCTATGAAGCTGCAGTCTTGTACTTCAGGAGGCAGTTCACGCATAACAGCTTTTGCTAATGTACTGACATCTTTGTTAGTAAATGTCTTAGGGTTGGTGTGACCTGGCAAAGTAATGCCATCAATATCTAACACAAGCAGGTTGGAATAACCGATGCGATCGGTCTTACCTGCGCGTGATTCGTTTTGTATTGGTCGTTTTAAGTTACCTTTGAGAAGACAGTGGCCTTGTTGTCCATGATCGCGGATAAGCTGCTCAAGCATGGATAGGCCAGCTGTGTCTGCTGGTACATTGTGTTCGTGTGATGTAACGCTTTTTACATGTGGGTACGGAGTGAATCCGTTTTTGGGACAGTGTCGTTTACTCAGCCGCTGTCCATTGGCGGCTTCTAAAAAAGTAGTTTGCATGGCTCCTCCTACAGAGCGTTAATATTAGCATAACTAATATCTATTTTGTAGGATTAGCGTTTTTGTCGAATACTTCCTGTCGATCAATCCTGATCTCGTTATCCGCTTCGAATGTTAGCCGGACTTGATTCCTGTCAACCTTTGAGACTGTTACTCTCGCCAGAACGCCGTCGTCGGTGTGAATGACAACTTTTTCCGATAATTTCCTGGTTAGCACTAAACGTGGCATAAATCATTTACTGTAACTAACGTCGTAACCCCCTTCGGCATCAAGGGGAATGTCTTCTGCCCAACTAGGTGTTGTACACATGTGGGCAATAAGTTTGTCCATTGTAGCATCTGGATTATTAGCTTGGCTAATTAAAACTATTTCATCATGGACGGTGAGCACAACTTGTGCATCTAAAGTTGTATCTTTCTCAATATGAAGCATCGAATCGGTAACAATGATCCGTGATAACGCTTGGACTACGTTCTCAGTGATGCGTCCGCCCCATGTTTTTTCTATGGCGCGTCCTGAGTCGTATGTTAACTGTCCGAATTCATATCGTAAGTCGTTGTAATGAAGAGCGAGGCCGTTAGGTAAATAGATTTTCTTGTCTTTAAAGACAAGCCCGTGCCACTCTTCTTCGTAAGCTGGGTTAATTGTATTGGCTAGCTTTAGTTCTAGCTTTTGCCACAATAATTGTACACCTGAGTATGTACTGCGGTATGTATTTACAACGTTCTGCGCTTCAGTAGCTGTGAACTTCATTGGCGGACCCATTGCACCGGCTTCTAATGTCGCCTGGAACTTGGTCGCACCCATGCCGTAGCCAAGACCGAGTACAGCTGTCTTACCTACGAATCGTTCTGTTGGGTCGTCAGTCTTGTTAATAGGTCTGCCATAGATCTGAGTAGCTAAGTTGCTGTAGATGTCATCACCTGACCTAAATTGGTCAAGTAGGTCAACTTCGTCAGCGAGCCAGGCAAGCATGCGTGCTTCGATGTTAGACAAGTCAGCTACGAAGACGAGCTGCCCCTCTGGTGCGCACAGAGCTTTACGTAATTCTGAATTACGTGGCATGTTCTGCATGTTGATCTTTTCAGTACCACCGAAACGCCCTGTGTGAGCTGCGTAGTAACGGAGCGGTACAGATATAGTGCCGTCGTCGTGGGTTGCATCGATAAATCGTTGTGCCCTGGTCTCGTTGATACGGCTCTTAACTGCTTTGCGTGCGTTCCATATGTGTTGATATTCAGGGTACATCTGCTGCATCTGGGTAAACGCTTTGTCGTTCTTACCTAGTGCGGGGATGTTTTTGCCAGTAGTTGGGCTCTTCTTAGTGGGCGGTACAATACCGATTGTAAATAGGAAATCGTGGAACTGCTGATTGGAGCTGAGTACCTTGCGGTCGATACCTGCTTCTTTAATAGCTTGTTCACTGGCTGTGATTTGGAAATCACGAAACAAGATTAGTGCATCGCGGTTCACGATCAGCTTTGGTTCACAGAACATGCGGCAGGTCATATCGATGATGTCCATCTCTGACTGAGGCATGCGATCTACAAGCTGATTATAAATAGCATATGTAAGGTCTACGTCCTGAATACAGTAGCCAGCGATTGCTTCTTCGAGTTCTGGGTCAAGGTCATAGATACCTTTGGCATCAGCGAGCTCTTCACCTTTACGCATTGTCGCGTCATTGGGGAAAGCGCGTATAGCACAGTCTTTTAGACGAGCTGATTGCCCAGGGAATAGCCCGCGGTTCATTGCTGCGGTATCGATATAGTATTTAGGAGTAACGCCGTAGTGCCTGGTTAGAATATAACCATCGAATGGTGTGTTGTGACATACGACGGTTGCTTCGCTCCAGTCAATGTCATGGATTGCAGCTTCTGATTCGTCTTCGCCGTACCATTCGGTTTCATCATGATCAATCTTGATGCCTACGCCCCACACTTTGAATTTCTCGTGTCGAACGTAGTCCATCGTGGTGAGTTTGGTAAGAGACACTTTGGTGTCGTAGTATGTCTCAAAGTCGAGAGTAACAAGCATTAAAAAGGCAGCTCCGTGTCAGCGTCATCACAGGCGTACTGCGCCATGATCTCGCCTTCGATGTTTTTGAAGCGGGACTTGAGCTCGTTATATGCCTCTGGCATCCGCGACTTCATCCATACTGCGGTATAGACGTGGAACTCGGGGTGTATGTTGTCGTCCTCTAGGCTCGACAAGTTTTGGAAAAACTCTTTTGTCTTCATTGCATCCTCCTCGATGGAATATTTCTATGACTGTGTGCGCACTCCACTTCTCACGACTGTATTGATCATCAGTGATTACAAATAAGTTGCGGTCGTCATCACAGACCAGGTAACAGGTCTTTTTGAGTTCGTGTTGTATGAAGTGCCCCTCTTCTACTGCTGCTGATACATCAGTAAAGGGCGTAGTCATTTGGGTTTAGTAATCTGCTCTTGAATCAAGCGGTCGATGTACCACTTGGCTTTGCGCAGGTCCTCTACAGGTTTTTTCTTGTAACGGAATCGGTGAAGGTATTTCTTAACTGATCCTTCGAGGTAAGCACTGTATCCACTACCTAGACTGTCTTTGAGGTAGTCAATGCATTCAATGCTGCCTTCGTTGTAATGTGAAGGCGCGTTGACAGGGTCAGCTGGTGGTTTGTCGTAGGAATCTACGTAGGTTTTGCTGGCGATCCTGTTGTTGGATCGATCCCAATCTTGGGGTGTTGCTTCATCAATACTCATCATACTCTCCTAGTAAGAGCGAAATAGTACTATTGCTAATATATTAGTTCAAGTATTACTCACCTTCTGTTGATGCGACGTAGATTCGAAGTTGGCCGCGAGAAGCTAGTTCGTGAATCCTGCGGTCAATGATTGCAGTTGCGTCTTTGATTAGTTGCGAGCGATCTACGCTTTCTAGCTGTTCTTCTAGATTGTTGATCCGATCTTCGTGGTCAGAGTAGTACTCGATCTGCGACTCAAGCTCTTCGACCTTGTTTTCGAGTTTTTCTATTTCCTTCCAGAGTTCTTCTGCTAAGAGCGTAGAAGCATTGTTATGTGAGTCGAGGCGGTCTTCGTGGTCCCTGCCTTGTGATTCGAGGTTATCGGTCCGTGACTCAAGCTCCGCGGTACGATCTTCGTGGTTCGCGGTTCGGTGGTCTTCGGTCAGCATAGCTTTTAAGCGACAGTCGACGTGGTTATCTAGGAATTTCTTAAAATCAGACATAAAGTCAGCTTCAGGCATGTTCATCAGCTTTTTTCCCTTCTGGGTTGGTTAGTTTGCAGGCTAAGTTCCATGCCATGTAGGCACAGGTAAACGCAACCATACGTTCTCCGCTGCTGAACCTATTGATATAGGATTCAAGTTCATTTAGATCCTTGGGGGTGTGGACGATGCCCACGGGTTGAAGTAAAACGGTTTTGTCAGACATACTACGTAATCTCCTTTGTTACGTCCATTGCGTTTGGGTCAAACTCCATTTCGTAGCAGGGCTCGTCCCAGTTCCAGGCACCGCTGCACGGGCATTCATCTGCGCTCATATCTGCGCCATCGATGTTCCCATTACTTATAAACTCCCAGATTTCGTCTTTGTCTAAGTTGATTGGGACGTTGATATCTAACTCGAGGTCAGTCTCCATTGTCGCGAAAACGCGGACGGTTTTATGAGTTTGCGCGTTAGGTTTTAATAGTTCTTTGATACGTTCTTTCTTGTTCATGACTCATCCTTTAATAGTATTTTTTTAAGTTCGGGGACTGTTAATCCGGTTTCACATGACAAATCTAAAAGCGTCATGTTTATGTTTCGATCGTAAAATTCACGTATTTCTGCGGGAGTCATTTCGTTCATGATTAATACTCCGATGGCAGCATGTGGGTGTGAGCATTGAGCTCGTTGCGTACAGACCAGATTTTTATCTCTTGCTCGGGAAAGTCGGTGAACGGTATTTTCCACTCGCTTAGCGGGTCGTCGTTCCCGTTCGTCATGGTCAGCGTTGCGCTGTCGTCGTCATGCACAACCATAGTTGTCTGTGCCCAGTCTGCCTGGTGTTGGTCCAGGTATGACTGTATTGAATCGAACAGCCAGAACGCACCAGCTGTCTCTGCTACATATAATGCACCGTCTGTTAGGACGCTTTTGCTAATTGATGTCCAGCGTGTGAATTTTTCGGTGCCATAGAATTGGTCAAGTTGTAATGCGCTCATTGATATGTCCTCGGTTCGGGGTAGTTAAGGTTTACCTGGTATTGGTCGTCACCTACCTTGTCGACAAATCCGCTGAGTAATGCCTGGTGCAGGAGTTCGTCTGCGTTCTTCTCGAAGTTGAAGCTAGGTGCCTGGTTCAGGTACAGCTCTTTCTTGGTCCATATGATTTCTTTATCGCTCATCTTTGTCGCCTTTGAATGGTGTGATCAACGGCTCTAGGTCATTCATCATTTTCTTGAATACCCAGTCGTCGTACTGGTCATCGGGGTTGGGTTCGGGTTTAGATGGGAACATTTCGTCGTCATCGTATTGTGGTCCGTCGGTAATGCTGCATGGCATACGGTTCATGGTTAGTCCTCCGGTCTTAGTTCTGAGTTAAAGGCATAAGTTGTTGCTATAGGCTCTGCCCCTTCAAACTCTTTCTCCCATACATCAACAACAACACTTTCGTCAGTGCGTATTATGTTGATCCCGCAGTCGTCCAGATGAACATGAAGAAAAGTATCGAAGGCTTCTATCTTGTGTTTAATGCTCATGGTTAGTCCTCACATTTTTCACAGTAGTAAGCAGCTTCTTCAGCAGCTTCTTTGGCGGTTTTTACACATTCGTTGTAGTACGTGTCGCCGTCGTGGTGCTCAGCTGTGGCGATGTAGCCATACAGATTGACGTAGTGATCAGCAGGTCCGTAGACCAGGTATTCAGCTCCATCGTCTGAGTCACCTTCTACGATTGACCACATTTGTGATTTCTCGAATCCCGCATGCATCATTTGCGTAGGGTTGTCGTAATAGTCACCAGTCGGCATCCGCAGTTCGTTGAACGGGAAGTCTTTTTCGTGGACAGTGCTCATGGTTATCTCCTGTATTTGACTGACATAGCGGTGACGTAGATGTATCCATCTGTGCAGCGTTTAGATAACCAGATGAAAGCAACGTCTAACCAATGAAATAGCTTGGCGATGCCGAGCAGTGAATAAAGTTTGATGTTCGTTGTTATTTGTTCGCGGTTCATGGTTAGTCCTCTGTTAGGTCTTTGAGCTGTTCTTCAGTCAGCATTTCTAAGATGCCGCAGCCCTCTGTTAGGTCGTCAATGATTTGATGTCCCAGTTCGATACTTCGGTTCTCAACGAGTCTGGCACTTACTTCATCTAGCTCTTCTGGGCTCCATACGATTACTGCGTAGCCATCACTTCTTAGTGAGACAATCGCGCTAATTTGTTCGCGGTTCATTATTTGTATTCCTCGATCTGGATGATTTCGAAGTCGTCGATGTAACTGGTTTGGGGTTGTTGATCGCCCATATAAAGTAGGTCGCGCGCTTCTTCTTCAGTGTCAGCTTCTATTGAGTATTCGGTTGAGCAGACTTCGCGCACGGTTATGCGATAGATGTTCATTGTTTTATCTCCTTCAGTTCATTGTCATTGATACTGTCGGCTAAATATGAGTAGTCAAAGTTTGAGTTTTCGAAGAACAGTTTGACGCTACCGTCATCGTTGAGTAACTCGTTACCGTCTTCGTCAATTTTGTAGAACTGCACGTTCCATACTGCGATTGAATATTTTTTACTCATGATTCGCGCTCCGCTTTATCAAGCATGTGATCGAGTAGGTGTATAAGCCCCTGGATCTCGTCGCTTGGGTTTAGGAAGTCAAGCAACTTGGTTCGTTGGGCACGAAGCAGCTCAACGCTTACGTTCTCTACAAGTATGTTCATGGTTCGCTCCTATGGCGGACATAAAAAAACCCACCCGACCACAAGGATCGGATGGGTGTAGGGGAATCCTACGTATTAAGCAGCTTTCTTCTTAGCTGCTTTGGGTTTCTGCTTAGCTCCGAATACGTGCGTTGATGCATGGTCACGCTTCTTGGTGTTCGCAAGCTCGCTAAGCTCCTTGGACTTTTCTTCCAACACTGCCAACATGTCGTTGAAGTCCATGATCATGTGAGTGTGCTCGTAAACTTGCTGCTCTTCGTCGATGCACTCTTTCTCTGCAAAGAGGAACAGTGGGTCGAGGTCTGTCATGTAGTTCATCTCACTGCACATCCACGAGTGGAGCTCATTGAGGATCTGGAAATCGTCCATGAGGGTTACTTCGACATCTGCCAGTGCTGCTGATGCGATGTTGCCTGCTTGCTCTGCAACTGACTGCGAGAAATCCAAACCATTTGCCATATCGCGCTGCTTGCCAGAGTTGGCTACGCGTCGTGCTGCCCAACAGCTGCTGTTCATGACCTGCTGCACGAATGAGAGCATGTGCTCTGGCTTCTCAGTCATCTCCGGTGCTGGAACACCTGATCGCACTGCGTCTATGCGTGCTGCCTGGCGTTTTTCGGCAAGATCTAGCATGACGTTTGCGATGCGGTTCGCGGCTAGTGGTGCGTCGTTCGAGTCTACGAGCTTGGCAATAGCGCCGTTACGGTTCTTGTTGCTAGTCATGTTGGTGATTACGGTGTCGATAAAAGTTACGTTGTTCATAGCGTCCTCCAGGACAAAAAGTGCTTAGACCGAATAGCCCAAGTCATAAAAAAAACCGACCGATAACCATGTAATGGTTATCGAATCGGCTTGGTATCACTAGTGACCTCCTTGCGGCTTAACAAAGTCGAATGGATTGTAGTTCCAGGGCTGATTGTCGATCTCAATAGTACTAGGACTAATATAATCGACTACAGCTGCAAGATCGAAGTTGCCGAAGTCGAGCTCTGAGTCGATGTGCTCAGCTTCTACCATGCTCCAGCGTTCTACGTTCAAGTTTAATGTTTGCATATCTAATTCCTCCTACGGAATAATACTACAACTAATAATGAATCAGTCAGAATTAACCAATTCATAAGAAAAACCGACCGATGAGCGTGTAACGCGAATCGATAGGCTAGGATCGTGGTTCGTTGCTCGTGGTCCGCGGTTAGTGGACATAACGAGCGTGATTTTGGAATGTGTGCGCTTAACAGGGGGTGTGTGCGCAGTGTGTGCGCAAATGTGTGCGCACTTTGAAACAGTAAAAAGTCAGCAACCATGCGGCTTTCAGAGATGTGTGCTGTGTGTGCGCACTTATTTTGATGAAAGTTCGATTTAGAACTTAAAATCAATAAAGCGTTTAGATGTGTAAACGAACTTGAAAAAGCCTGCACACAGCGCACACAGCGCACACATTTACGTAAGTCATTGATAACGTTAACAATTGTGTGTGCGCGAATTGGGTTATGAAGTGCGCACACATTTTCCAAAGTGCGCACACACCTGTTTAGGTGCCGAGCGCTGGTCATAGTCGCCGAGCCACAGCATCGTGAGCCTTGAACCGTGATTCGCGGTCCGCGTACCCTGCTCGTTGGAAGTAGGCATACCACCATTGATAGCTATGAGGTCGCATCTTGCACCTCCTTAGTATGATTGAGCACGTACCACGTACTAATGACCGTGATTGGGCTGTTAATTAACAAGTGCCATTCGAGCGTGAATAGAAACTTTTTCATGGGCTTTCTCCGTTCGTGATTAATGTAGATGTCAGTAAAAAACCCGATGCGCGCGAGGCGGATCGGGTTTCGTGGAGCGTGGTTCGTGTTACGCGGTGTACTCTTGCCAACCTGCGAGGCTGACCTTGCCACCTTTCTTCATGATGCCTTTACAGACCTGCATGGCTGCCTTGC